>Ga0129314_1000176_pt1 | contig 81216 bp, 85 predicted proteins | sample O1111metagenome_FD_94431 | JGI IMG/M metagenome (GOLD analysis project Ga0129314, IMG submission 94431) | Orangutan individual fecal microbial communities from fecal samples from Wisconsin, USA - O1111 metagenome | ecosystem: Host-associated > Mammals > Digestive system > Large intestine > Fecal... | reverse complement strand
GACAACAGCACGTTCGAAGTCGATCTGCTCGCGCCCGTGGCGATGAACGAAGGACTTCGCTTCGCCATTCGCGAGGGCGGCCATACCGTCGGCGCCGGCGTCGTTTCGCAGATCCTCGAGTAAATCTCCCGAACCCCTGCTTTATTTAGTAGGGAGAAGGTTTTGATAAAGAAAAATCCTCCCGCTCTGGCGGCGGGAGGATTTTTCCCGGAATTTTTTCACTGAGAGGAGGTGCACGTCATGGCAGACGAAATCGGCCTTACATGCACTGAATGCAAAAACCGCAACTATGTTACCTTCATCAACAAGAAGAACATGAGCGGCAAGCTTCAGCTGAACAAGTACTGCAAACACTGCAGAAAACACACCTTGCATAAAGAGAGCAAGTAGTGTATAATCCCTAACTGTCGCAGGTCCGTAGCTCCAATTGGTAGAGCGTCGGTCTCCAAAACCGAGGGTTGAAGGTTCGAATCCTTCCGGGCCTGCCATTTATGTTTTGACCAAAACAAAAAGAATAGGGGGCCAAGGTTGTGGATAAGCTCAAAAGCATGTTCCGCGAAGCACGCGCCGAACTCAACAAGATCACTTGGCCTGGCAAACAGCAAGTCTGGTATTCTACTCTGGTCGTGATCTTTGTAACGCTCCTTGTGGCGACGTACCTCGGAATCGTCGATCTGGTCCTGACGGGAGTTTTTTCAAAGATTCTTGGATAGGATCTTTTGCCGGGCATCCAATTCCATTGCAGGGAGGTTCAGGGGGCCGATGTTTTTTCGGGTCCCTTTTTTACTATTTTTACTATGACCGAAAAAAAACATGAATGGTTCACAGTCCAGACCTATTCTGGATATGAAAACAAGGTCAAAGCCAACCTGGATCAGCGGATTGCTTCGATGGGCATGGAGAACAAGATCTTTCGCGTTCTCGTGCCGACGGAAGAACGAGTCGTTGTCAAGGATGGAAAGTCGCGGCGCGTCTCCCATAAGCTTTTCCCCAGCTACGTGCTGGTAGAAATGATCATGGACGAGCAGTCGTGGTATGTCGTGCGTCATACACCCGGAGTGACGGGGTTCATCGGCGCCGGCAACCATCCGCTGCCGATCTCCGACAGCGAGATCGACGAAATTCTTGTCAAGATCGGCGAGAAGGAAGCCGCGCCGGCGCCCAAGGTCGAGATCGACTGCGAGGTCGGCGACCGCGTCCGCGTGTCATCCGGTCCGTTTGCCGGCATGGAAGGCCCTGTAACGGAAATCCTGCCCGGCAAGGGCAAGGTGAAGTTCAGTGCCAGCGTTTTCGGACACGACACTGAGATTGAAGTGGATTATGCAGAGCTGGAAAAGCTCTGATAAATAAGTCCGTCACCGTCTCTTGTGCGATGGCAACGGGCTTCACTAAATCTGCGCATTAGCGAGAGGAGTCTTTAAGTATGGCAAAGAAAGTTATTGGCGTGGTCAAACTCCAGCTGCCCGCTGGCAAGGCCACACCTGCGCCGCCCGTGGGACCCGCGCTTGGCCAGTACGGTGTGAACATCATGGAGTTCGTGAAGCAGTTCAACGCGAAAACGGCATCTCAGCCCGGGATGATCATCCCTGCGGTTCTGACCGTTTACGCGGACAGAAGCTTCTCCTTCATCCTCAAGACACCGCCTGCAAGCGTGCTGATCCGTAAGGCCGCTGGAATTGAAAAGGGCTCGGGCGCGCCGAACAAGAGCAAGGTCGCAAAGCTGACGATGGCTCAGGTCATGGAGATTGCCAAGGTCAAAATGCCTGACATGAACGCCAACGACGTGGACGCCGCTGCCGCGATGGTCGCAGGCACCGCACGTTCGATGGGCGTCGACGTCATCGAGTAGCTGCCGCAAGACATATCGTGGAAGGCGAAAGCCGTCATCACCACAAGGAGGAAAAAAATGGCAAAGATGAGCAAGAGACGCGCTGAGCTTCTTAAGAAGCTGGAGCCCCTCAAGGCGTACGGCCTTGAAGAGGGCATCGAACTGGCCCTTTCGGCCGCGAACGCGAAGTTCGACGAGAGCGTGGAGATCCACGTCCGTCTGAACGTCGACCCCCGTCAGGCGGATCAGCAGGTCCGCAGCACCGTCGGTCTGCCTAACGGCACCGGCAAGACGAAGCGCGTCGTCGTGCTGACTTCTACCGATAAAAACGTGGAAGCTCAGGAAGCGGGCGCCGATTATGTCGGCAGCACCGATCTGGTTGACAAGATCAAGGGCGGTTGGATGGACTTCGAAGCCGTCGTTGCGACGCCCGAAATGATGAAGTTCATCGGGCCCCTCGGCAAGGTGCTTGGCCCCCGCGGGCTGATGCCCAGTGCTAAGGCGGGTACGGTAACGGCTAACGTCGGAGCGACTGTCAAAGAGATCAAAGCCGGCCGCGTCGAGTATCGTGTCGACAAATTCGGCATCCTGCACAACGCTGTCGGCAAGGCCAGCTTTGGCAAGGACAAGATCCTTGAGAACATCAAAGCCTATTACGCCGCGGTGCTTAAGTCACGTCCCGTCGCCGTTAAAGGCGCCTATGTAAAGTCCTTGACTCTGTCCACAACCATGGGGGTGGGCGTACGCATCGATGCCGCCGACGCAGAAAAAATCTGCGCTTCTGTCGGCGACTAAAAAGTCGCTTCCTGTCAGCCTCTCGCGAAAGCGAGGGGTTGATTTTTTTTATCCCTTCGAGTATAATCTTCAAATGTGAACTTAAGACAGTGGGTACCTTCGGGTACAAAGGTTTGCCGCCCACCGAGGTTCGGAATGTATAACGACTTCATGCTGCGCCGTGTGCGCGTATTGTGGCGTTCAATCTTCCCTGCCTGCGGAGGCGGGGAAGATTTTTATTTGAGGAGGTGAATCAAATTGCCCGCACAGTATAAAGTTGATCAGGTTGCCGAACTGAAGGAGCTGTTCAGCGGCGTCGAGGCGATTTTCGTCGCTGAATACCGGGGGCTGACAGTGGCGCAGGCTTCTGCGCTGCGCAAGGCGATCCGCTCTGCCGGCGGTAAGGCCAAGGTGGCCCGCAACCGCCTTGCCGAGATCGCTCTCGACGAGGTAGGTCTGGCTAAGGACGTGAAGATGATGAAGGGGCCCAACCTCTACGTCGCCGCCGCCATGAACAGCCCGGCCGTGGCCAAGGCTATCAAGGATTTCAGCGAACTGAAGGAGAACTCCGCGTTCGTCATCAAGGGCGGCGTGATGGGAAAGAATGTGTTGAGTCTTGACAACGTCAAGGCCCTGGCAGCCATGCCCTCCCGCGACGAGCTTATCGCCAAGGCGGTTGGCTCCATCGCCAGCCCGCTTCGCGGTCTTGTTACGGTCCTGTCCGGTCTGCCCCGCGGCCTCGTGACCGCGCTGTCCGCGATTGCCGACAAAAAGAAAGAAGCTGCGTAAGAGCAATGCCGCCGCGTTCCGCGCGCGCATCCGAAAATCCGGCGGCTTGAGGCCGCCTGAACAAATTTCCCGAGGAGGAAAATTACTATGACCAAAGATGAGATCATTTCCGCAATTGAAAGCATGTCCGTTCTTGACCTGGCCGACCTGGTGAAGGCCCTCGAAGAGAAGTTCGGCGTTTCCGCCGCTGCTCCCGTGATGATGGCCGCCGGCGCTGCCGCTCCGGGCGCTGCCGCTCCCGCCGCTGAAGAGAAGACCGAGTTCGACGTGGTGCTGAAGGAAGTTGGTCCCCAGAAACTTCAGGTCATCAAGGTCGTCCGCGAAGTCACCGGCCTTGGCCTTAAGGACGCCAAGGATTTTGTCGAGACCCCCGGCAAGCCCATCAAGGAAGGTCTGTCCAAGGAAGACGCCGAAGCTCTCGTCAAGCAGTTCGAAGGCACCGGCGCGACCGTTGTGCTTGCTTAATTGCCCGACACGAAAAAATACGTCTGAAAACAGGAGCTCCCGCCGCTGGCAGGGGCTCCTGTTTTTTGTTATGATGCAGGGAAACGGCGAGGAGGAATGGTCATGACACCGGTAATCGACGTACACGTCCACGTGTACCCTGAACAGTTTGTCAGGGATCAGGAGTTGATCTCGAAGAGGGAACCGCATTTCGATCTGCTCACGCATAACAGGGTCCATAAATGGGGCACGGCGGATCAGCTTATCCGACGCATGGATGAAACGGGTGTCGAGCAATCGTGGATCTTCGGCTTCGCGTTCCGCGACCCCGGTCTGTGCGCGATCTGCAACGACTACGTGATCGACGCCGTGCGGCGTTATCCAGGCCGCCTGAAGGGTTTCGCCTCGATCTCGCCGCTGGCTCGGGGTTTTGCCGCCGAGGCAGAACGCTGCGCCGACGCTGGACTGATCGGCATCGGCGAGCTGTTCCCGCAGGGACAGAGCTTCGACCTTGGCGACCGGCGGCAGACGTGGCGGCTGGCCGCCGTGCTGGAGGAGCGCGGGCTGCTGCTCAACGTCCATACGGCCGAGCCGGTAGGACACGACTACGACGGCAAAGGTAACGTCGGCCCCAGGGAAGCCGCGGAATTCTGCTTGAACCATCCCGGCGTCAAAGTGATTTTCGCTCATTTCGGCGGCGGCCTCTGGCTGTACGAAACCATGCCGGAAATGAGACTTGCGCTCAAAAACGCCCATTACGACACAGCTGCCTGGCCGTTCCTGTACGACGCGCACGTGCTCGCCGCGGCAAAGGCCGCCGGAGTTCTGGACAAGATGCTGTACGGCACTGACTGGCCGATCCTGGACCGCGAACGCTTTGCGGCGCGTCTGCAGGACTGCGGACTGGACGAACGGGAAAAAGAGACGTTCATGGGGGGCGCCGCGGCGCGTCTGCTGGCTGAAAGAGAGAGCTGAGCGCGCCTTGGCGGCATGAGCCTTTTTGCGAAAACGAGCTTGACAGGTCCAAGACATGATGATAGAATCTTCCTCGTGCTAGCGAGGCGGCATACAGGGGCGGTTAGCTCAGCGGAAGAGCGCCTGCCTTACAAGCAGGTGGTCACAGGTTCGATCCCTGTATCGCCCACCATCCAAACGGGGTTGTAGCTCAGTCGGTTAGAGCGTCGGCCTGTCACGCCGAAGGTCGAGAGTTCGAGTCTCTTCAGCCCCGCCATTGCACGGCGAGATAGCTCAGTTGGTAGAGCAGGGGACTGAAAATCCCCGTGTCCCCAGTCCGATTCTGGGTCTCGCCACCATCTACGCGGAAGTAGCTCAGGGGTAGAGCACAACCTTGCCAAGGTTGGGGTCGCGGGTTCAAATCCCGTCTTCCGCTCCATTTTGTTGTTAAGAGACTGGCGGCATAGCCAAGTGGTAAGGCAGAGGACTGCAAATCCTTTATCCCCAGTTCGAATCTGGGTGCCGCCTCCATAGAATTCCTCGATAGCTCAGTCGGCAGAGCGGGTGACTGTTAATCACTAGGTCGCAGGTTCAAGTCCTGCTCGAGGAGCCAGAGTGTTCGCGGGCTTTCAGCGGTTGCTGAGGGCCTGTTTTTGTTTGGTCGGCGTGAATGCGGGCGAAAGCTGAACCATCGGCTTTCGTCCGCATTTTTGTATTTTACCGTCTTTTATTTTTGAAAAGGGGACGGCGCTCCCGTGCCGTTCTTGACTCGCCAACGGCTTTAAGATGAAATTCCTAGCAGGAATAAAAGCCATAAATAATTAAAGAGAAAGACTGTGGGAAAAGTTCGTTTCAGCCGCGTTTGTCATGTTGCTTTCTGTCCTTGGCGTTTCGCTGGAGCCCCCGCCGTTGAAAACGGCGCGGCGCTTCGGCAGGTGCCCTTCACGATGCACAAAGAGGTGACTTTGAAGCTGAAAATCAAGAGTCTGCGGGCGTCAACAAGCCCATGCACGCCGATGCCGATGCCTATCCGTTCTTCCGCACCGAACAGGAACAGGCGCTCCTGAAGCTGGCGGACGATGTTTTGACGGAAATAACCGCTGACGGCAGCTATCCCGAGCTCTGCAAAAAATGGTTGGCCCCACGTAATGGAAGTCCTTCACAAAGGGCTGTTGTCAAGAACACGCGAGGGAAAGCTGCCGTGGCGATGTGATGCTGCCGTGGCTTTGTAAGAATAAATCGCAACAAAATAAAAGAGAAGGGGAATGATGTTCGTGAACAAGAAGCTGTTGGTTATTCTGATGGTTGCTGTGACGATGGCTTTCGGTACCGCCGCCTTCGCCGCGGGGGACAAGGTGATTCGTGTAGCAACGCCTGGAACTTACGCGCCCTTTACTATGTATGATGACGCAGCGAAGGAATGGTCTGGTTTTGAAATTGAATTGTGGCGAGCGATTGGAAAGAAATTGGGTTACGCTGTCGAGTTCTTGAGGTTCGACAACCCCGCCACTTTTGCCGAGCTCGATCTTGGCCGGGTCGATACGGTTGCCAAGCAGATCAGCATCACACCGGCACGCCAGCAAAAATATGACTTTTCACGGCCGTTTTTCTTCAGTCCGTACTTTTTGACCGTGGCTGAGTCCAACGAAGAGATCAAATCATGGAAGGATATGGCGGGGAAAACGATCGCGCTGGCTGGGGGAAGCGCGATGAACGAGTTTGTCGCGGCGCTGGATCCCGACAACAAGGTGAAAAAATTTGTGTACGAGTCCGACAAGAACATTTTCTCCGAAGTGTCGGTCGGGCGTATCGACGCCTGTCCGAGCGCGTTTATCGAGCTGCCTTACGAATTAAAGCGAAATCCCGCGCTCAAGCTGAAGTTTGTCGATCTGGACAATCCCATCTACACCGAAGTGAACGCCTACCCGTTCGCCCGCACCGAGAGGGGGCAGGCGCTTTTGAAGCTGACAAACGAAGCTCTGACTCAGATGATTGACGACGGCAGCTATGCCGAGCTGTGCAAGAAGTGGTTCGGCGTGGATGTGATGGAGACGAAGCCGGCGAAGGACTACCAAGCGGCTCATTCGAAGTAACGTTTTCGTAAAAGATTGTTCCCGGACGATGCGGCAGGCATTCTGAAAAGGACGCCTGCCGCATTGTGACGGCTGATTGATGTGACGGCTGATTGAAAAGAGGGAAAGCGCGCATGGATTTTCAGTTCGACTATTTTTTAAGGATGTTCACCGTCATCTTTTCGGGATTCAAAAACACGGTCTCGATGGCGTTCGTCTCGCTCATTTTTGCTGTGCTGCTCGGTTTTGTCCTGGCGGCGTCCCGATACTACAACATTCCCGTGATGAAGCAGTTTTCCGTCGTATTCACGTCGTTTTTCCGCAGCACGCCCTTTATCGCGCAGCTCTTTGTCTTCTATTACGGTTTCGCGCAAATCTCCATGGCCGTCAGGAGCCTGTCCAGCTTCTGGGCGGTCGTTATTGTGCTCTCGCTCAGTTTTGCGGCCTACATGGGCGAAAACATCCGCGGCGCCATCAGTTCGGTTGACAAGGGGCAGTTCGAGGCGGGAATCTCCATCGGCATGACGCCGTGGCAGACGATCCGCCGCATTGTCGTGCCCCAGGCGGCGCGCATCGCTGTCCCCGGCATGGTCAATTCGTTCGCCAATCTGTTCAAGTCCACGTCGCTGGCTTTCACCGTGGGCGTCATGGATATGACGTCCTGTGCCAAAAATGAGGTCAACTTGACGTATCGTTATCTGGAAGGGTTCGTCGCCCTGCTGTTCATCTACTGGATCATCCTCGCTGTCGTTTCTTACGCCCAGGCGGTGTTGGAACGCTACATGAACAGACCTTACGCGCAGGAGGGCTGTAGATGAGCCGGCTGCCCATATTGACGGTGTCCGGGCTGAAAAAAAGCTTCGGCGCGCTTGAGGTCCTGAAGAACGTCAGTCTTTCGGTCGAAGAGGGCGAGATCATCTCGATCATCGGCCCCTCGGGAACGGGCAAATCCACCCTGCTGCGGTGCATCAACTATCTGGAACGTCCCACCGCGGGAGTGATTGCCATCGACAACATCAGTGTGGACGCTTCCCGGAGCCGCCGCAGAGACGTTTACGCGCTGCGCAGAAAGGCTGCCATGGTCTTTCAGAACTACAACCTGTTCCGGAACAAGACGGCGCTTGAAAACATCATGGAACCCATGACGCAGGTACAGAAGATCTCCTGCGGAGAGGGCAAGGAAGAAGCGGAGAGGATTTTGAAAGTGATCGGATTGTTCGACAAGCGCGATGTCTATCCGGCTCACCTGTCGGGCGGACAGCAGCAGCGGATCGGCATCGGCAGGGCCATGGCTGTCAGGCCCAGGGGCATGCTCTTCGACGAGCCCACTTCCTCCCTCGATCCCGAACTGGTCAACGAGGTGCTGGAAATCATTCGGCAGCTGGCCTCGGAGCACCGCATGACGATGCTCATCGTGACGCATGAGATGCGTTTCGCGCAGGAGATCTCGGACCGTGTCCTGTTCATGGAGAACGGGGGGATCGCCCTTGAAGGAACTCCGCAGGAAATCTTTGGCAGCGATAACCCGAGAGTGCGCAAGTTCGTAGGTTCCGTGGCGTGAGACGCGCCGGTGTCAATCACAACGTAAATGCCGGATCGTTTCCGACGGGGCATGGGGGCTGACGGCATGGACCGCAATTTCGCCACGACTGCGGCGCGGCTCAGAAAAGAGCTTTACGAAGAGTACGGCGCCTTTTACTACGTGCCGATGGCGGAATCCCGCTCCGCGCAGCTCCCCGTTACCGTGGGGTGCAGCTATGGCCGCTGCCTCTTTTGCGATCTGAATCACGGTCTGGCGTATCGGGGGCTTTCCTGTTCGGAGATATTGGACAAGGTCGGGAAATTGCGCTTTCTTCATAAATACGACCGCCGCCCCGTACGGCGCTGTCATTTGTCCGGAGGGAACCCGCTTTGTTTGCCTGCGGAGAAACTGCTGTGGATCGCCGGGGAGCTGCGCGGCACCTTTCCCGAGTGCGAGCCCATCTCCTGCTTCGCACGGGCGGACGACGTGATGAAAAAGCCGGCGGAGGAGCTTGCGGCCCTGCGCGAGGCCGGATATGGCCGCCTGTGTCTGGGGATCGAGTCGGGGTCGGAGCGGGTGCTCCGCTATCATGAGAAGGGCGCGGGGCGCGCCGGGAATGCCGAGGCCATGAGAAAGCTCGACGCCGCCGGGATAAGCTATTCAGTCTACATCATCCTGGGATTGGGAGGCGGGCTCTTTCTGACGAGCACATCGCCGAGACGGCAAGCTTGCTGAACGGAGCGCATCCCTTCGAGCTGACGGTGGTGAACCTGGTGCTGTTCAGGGGAGCTCGTCTGGCGGAGTGCGTGCGGGCGGGGGAGTTCAAGCGGCTTCGGCCGCTCGAAGCTCTGGGCGAGGGGCGGCGTCTTCTCTCGCTGCATGAGATACCGACCGTCTACGACGGGACCCACAAGACGAACGCCTTTCCGCTGAAAGGGCGTCTGCCGGAGCACAAGGCGCTCCTTCTGCGCCGGATGGACTGGCCATCGAGCGTCTGAGCCGCGGGAACGTGCAGGAATACGAGGTGCGAAGGTGGCGCAGCTGGTCCATGGAGTGACGCCCCGCATCGGGGATTTGGTGCCCGCCGCGAACGCGAGAAAGAAACGGGGCAGTTCTGTTTTCTGGACTCTCCGTGCCGGAACGGTTCGGTCCGGCGGAGGGCAGGCGGTTTGCTGCGTTTTTTTGGGGCCGGCGCTGGATTTGCCCTTCAAAATCCTCGTGAACTGCTGATGTGTTTGTCAGAAGCGCTGTATGACGGCCCAGGCTGCTCTGCCTTCTGCCGGCGTCGGATCATTGACGCCGTTTTTCGTTGTGTTCTCGCAATGTGCTGAATTATGAAAAAAATACCCCTCAAAGCGCGGTAAGTGTGCTATAATGCCGCTAACTTTTCAGAAAAGCGGTGAAACGGAATTTTTCGTCTGCTCTGAAAATCTTGTCCTTTGAGGAGTGAGGGGTATGGAACGAGAGAGTTTCAAGTCGCGGATCGGTTTCATTCTGGTCAGCGCCGGCTGCGCGATCGGCATCGGCAACGTATGGAAGTACCCTTGGCTGGTGGGGCAGAACGGCGGCGGTATCTTTGTGCTGTTCTATCTGCTGTTTTTGATCTGCATGGGTATTCCCGTGATGACGATGGAGCTGGCGGTTGGACGCGCCAGCCGCAAGAGCGCTGTCAAGGGCTACAAGACGCTGGAGCCTGCCGGCAGCAAATGGCACGTGCACGGCTGGTTCTGCGTGGCAGGCAACTATCTGCTGATGATGTACTACACGACGGTTTCCGGCTGGATGCTGTCGTACTTCTGCAAGTTTGCTTTTGGCACGTTCGACGGCATGGCGCCCGAGAAAGTGAGCGGCGTCTTCGGCGGTATGCTCGGCAATCCCGAGGAGATGGCGCTGTGCATGGCGCTGACGGTGATCGGCGGCTTCCTGATCTGTTCGATGGGAATGCAGAAGGGACTGGAGAAGGTCACCAAGTGGATGATGCTCGGCCTGCTGGCGCTGATCGTGGTGCTGGCGGTGCATAGTCTGCTGCTGCCGGGGGCAGGGGCAGGGGCGCGCTTTTATCTGCTGCCCAGCGTGGAGCGTGCGAAGGCTTCCGGGCTTGGCAACGTGATTATGGCGGCCATGAATCAGTCGTTCTTCACGCTCAGCCTCGGTATCGCTTCGATGGAGATCTTCGGCAGCTACATGTCGGATCAGTTCACGCTGACCGGCGAGGCCGTGCGCATCATCGCGCTCGACACTTTCGTGGCGTTCATGGCCGGACTGATTATTTTCCCCGCCTGCTTCAGCTTCGGCGTGCAGCCTGACGCCGGTCCGTCGCTGATTTTCCTCACGCTGCCGAAAGTCTTCGTCAACATGGAGGCGGGGCGCTTATGGGGGGCGTTGTTCTTCCTGTTCATGACCTTCGCCAGTTTCTCGACGGTGATCGCCGTGTTCGAAAACATCTTGGCCGCCTGCATGGACAACTTTGGCTGGTCGCGTACCAAGTCCGTGTGGTTCAACTGCGCCTTCGTGCTCGTGACCAGCGTGCCCTGCGTGCTGGGCTACAATCTGTGGAGCGGCGTCCGCATCCTTGGTTCGCGCGACGTGCTTGACAGCGAGGACTTTATCGTCAGCAATCTGCTGCTGCCGCTGGGGTCTTTGATCTATCTGCTGTTCTGCGTGACGAAATGGGGCTGGGGCTTCGATAAATATCTGGCGGAGTGCAACAAAGGCATGGGGCTCAAGATGAGCCGCCGCTTCAAGCCGTATTTTCAGTTTGTGCTGCCGCTGCTGATCCTGTTGATTCTGATCCAGGGGCTGATGTAACAAACAAAGAGGGCTTCCCGCGTGCGGGGAGTCCTCTTTTTGCGGCGCCGGAACAATGAAAAGCGGTTGAAGACCGATGAAAAATGGATTACCGTGCGCCGGCGGTTCCATACCGTTTCTTGGTAAAAAGCATTAACACAGTTTGCAGGGCGCTGCGAGGGACTGAACTCCATCGCAGCGCCCTTGTGTTCGGCCTTTGGATTGAGAAGCGGCATCAATTGCTCCACGTGAACATCGCGCGTGGAAAATCGTTCGCCAGCATTCACTGTCGAAGGCGCATGCCGAAGGAAAATTCGTCAGCAGATCCGCGGCAGGATCTCGCCGACGGGCATGTCAACGATGCGGAAGCCTCCGAGCCTGGTCTTCATGCCCGCGAGGCCGGCATGTTCCGCCGTGACGGTGCCGATAAGGGCGGCGTCGCGCCCCAGCGGATGGCAGCGGAGCCGCGCAAGCGCATTTTCTGTTTCTGTCGGAGCGCAGGCAATCAAGGCGCAGCCTTCGCTGGCGAGGTAGAGCGGGTCAAAACCAAGGATATCGCAGATGGCGGCGACAGAGGGATGGAGCGCGAGACGTTCTTCCTCGATCTCCATGCCGAGCCCTGCGCCCTCAGCCCATTCGCAGAGCACAGTGCCGAGGCCGCCACGAGTGCAGTCGCGCATGCAGTGCAGGCCTTCGAGCGGCAGCAGCTGTTCGAGCAGGGGCCAGAGAGCAGCGCAGTCGCTTTTCAGGCCGCCGCGGTCAAGTCCGTAGCGCAGTGCGGCAATGACCGCGCCGTGACGTCCGGGCGTGGTGGAGAGAATGAGCGCGTCGCCGGGGCGCAGATGGTTCATGCCCAGCGGCCGAGACGTGACGGCGCGGCCGAGGGCGGTGACGTTGAAAAACATGCCTTCACAGGCGCCGCGAGGCACCACTTTCGTGTCGCCGGCCGCCAGCGTCGCGCCGAGGGCTTCACACTGGCGGGCCGCGCTCCGCACGAGGCGCAGCAATTCCGCGCGCGGCAACCCTTCCTCGATGATCATGCCCAGCGTCAGCCACTGCGGCCTGACGCCGCGCACCGCCAAATCGTTCGTGGCGCCGCAGACGGCCAGATGCCCCATATCGCCGCCGGGGAAAAAACGTGGGGAGACCGTGAAGCCGTCGGTGGTGACGGCCAGATTCCCCTCTATAAATGTACAGTCTTCACAGCCGCTTTTCTGCCCGTCGCAGGCGGCGAAATTCTTTATGACGGAGGCGATCAGGTCGGCTGTAAGGCGGCCGCCGCTCCCTTCTCCCAACGAAATCAATTCGCTCATAGTCTTCCTCCCATGCGGCCGTAACGATACCACGCGCCGCAGCTTCCTTCCGACGAGACCATGCAGGGGCCGACTGGCTCCTGCGGCGTGCAGTCTTTTCCAAAAAGAGCGCACTGCGGCGGCGCAAGACGGCCGCGCAGCACCTCGCCGCAGCGGCAGCCGGGAATGGGGGTGTTGACGGCGGCCGGCAGTTTCAGCTTGACGCGGGCGTCGCAGCGGTCGTACGGAGCGCGCAGTTTCAATCCCGACATTCTGATCGTGCCCAGGCCGCGCCAGACACTGTCGCAGGGCATGAAACACTCGTCGATCAGCGCCCGGGCACGCGGATTGCCGTGACAGCGCACGCCGCTCGGATAGGCGTTGACAACGCGCGGTCTTCGGTGCACGATCTGCGCCAGCAGTGTGCACAGCGCCAGCAGGATTTGTTCTCCCTCGAAGCCGCCCACGGCACAGGCGATGCGGTACTTTTCGGCCAGAATTTCGTAAGGTTCCAGCCCGATAATGCTCGAGACGTGCCCGGGCAGCAGGAATCCCTTCACGCCGGTCTGCGGATCCTGCGCCAGCAGCTCAAGCGCCGGAAGGACGCGCTTATGTTCGACCAGAACGGAAACGTTGCCGACGCCGAGACGTTCCGTCTCTTGAAGAAGCAGAGCCGTCTGCGGCGTCGTTGTCTCGAAGCCGACGGCGAAAAAAACGAACTCCCGCTGCGGCTCGCGCAGAGCCAGCGGGATCACGTCCAGAGCGCTCATGACCACGCGCACATCGCCGCCGCGGGCAGCCGCCTCGCGCAGTGAACCGCCCCGTCCCGGCACGCGGATCATGTCGCCGTAGCTGCACAATGCTACGTTGGGCAGCGAGGCCGCCGCAATAGCCTGGTCGATGTCGGCCTGGCTGGTGACGCAGACCGGGCAGCCGGGACCGGAAAGCAGCGCTGCGTTTTCCGGCAGCAGCGAGCGCAGACCGCTGCGGAATATCGATACCGTGTGAGTGCCGCAGACCTCCATCAGCGTGACCGGTTCCGTGCGCCGTGCCAGTTCCGCTAATGTCTGTGCGGCGCTAGAAAGGAAGCTGCCCCGCATCGCCGGCGCCTTCCCGAATCTCAGCCCAGAGCGCTTCCAGTTCCGTGCCGTCGCGTTCGTTGACTTTCTCGATGGCGAAACCTGCATGCACCAGTACGAGATCTCCCACGGACGGCGCGTCCAGCAGGTCGACGCGGATCGAACGGCGAATTGGTCCGGCTGAAGCAATCGCGCTGCCGTCGCCGCAAATTTCTTCAATTCTGTGAGGCACAGCGAGACACATCTGTCCGTCCTCCCTTTTTTCAAAATTCTTGGTTAATTATACAACGTCGAAGCTCTTTCGCCGCGCGGCAGTTGCGTGTCGTCCGAAACTTTTTTCAAATTGTTGCATGTTTAAACTTTGAGACGTTTATATATGGTTCATTTTGCGTCATTGACGTAACCGATTCTGGCGTTAAAATGAAACGGTAAAAGCCGCACGAACTGCGCGGACAAAAACACCTTTCAAGGAGTGGATTTACTATGGCAGTCGAACTTACGAAAGAGACGTATGAAGCGGCAATCGAAGCCAGCAAAAACAAACCCATGTTTATGGATTTCTGGGGCCCCAAGTGCACTCATTGCCTTGCCCTGATGCCCAGCGTCGAAGCTCTTGCCGAGAAATATGCCGACAAGGTCGACCTGTGCAAGGTCAACATCGCCGGCGGCCGCCGCGTTGCGATGGCCCTCAAGGTCATGAGCCTTCCTTCCTTCCTGTTCTTCAAGGACGGCGCCGAAGTGGCTCGTCTCAGCGGTGACACGGTTACCATCGAGCAGATCGAAGAGAACGTCAAGAAGCTCTGCGAATAACCTCAGCCAGCAAAAATCCCGCGCGTTTTTAGCCCGCGGCGGATTAAGGATATTAAGAGAAGGCGGCATAGTTTACAGAAATGTAGGCTATGCTGCCTTTTCTTGTCTTTCGGAAAAATCGACTGCTCCGATGAAGTTCCAGCAGATGACGAGTGTTTGTTTTCTTGTCCGTGTCCCGGGAGCTTTTTCTGGTTCGAGAACTTCAATTTTCTTAGCTGGTTGTCGTTGGAACTGTTAAGATACTCAAAGATTTTGAAGCAGAACGGTGCCTATTTATTTTGATGCTCGATGGGGCACATTATTTGTTCAGGAGAAAAATGACGATAATTTAGAATGAATCATTTTCTTTATCTTGATTCATGAAGTCGAAGGACTATTTAACGATTCTAATTACCTGGGAGGTTGAATCGTCTTTTCCCAGGGATTCAACAATTGAGTTTTTAAGGAGTACTCATGCGGAATCTACGAACGTATTATTCAGCCTCGATAAGCGATTTCCTCCGTCAACCGACTGCTGAGATACTTGGCAATATTCACTCGAATGATATTTCTGCGGAGACGACGATCCAGCAGAGCAACTCGTGGGAGATTGAGGTGGAAATCCTGAAGGGGCAGCTGCGCGGTTTTGATGATGGAAGGGTGATCTTTGAGTATACGATTCCCCGGATGGGCAAGCGTGTAGACGTTATAGTGCTATATCGCAATATTGTTTTCCTGCTGGAATTCAAATGCGGTGACACAGAGTACCGCGCAAGCACATATGATCAAGTTTACGATTATGCTCTTGATCTGCGTAATTTTCAGAAGGAAAGCCATGACAAACTTTTGGTGCCAATAATGGTATCGACACGGGCGTCAGAAGTGGCAAATGTGATTCGTGAACGAAACCGTATTATCGAGCCTTTATCCTGTAATGCAAATAACATCGGGCAAGTTATCTGGACGTTGTGTGAGCGATACACTGAGCCGAGCTTTGACTACGTTGCATGGGAGAATTCGGAGTATCTTCCGACACCAACAATTATAGAGGCAGCGCAAGCGCTGTATCGCGGCCACAATGTGCATGACATCACCCGTAGTGATGCCGGCGCTGAGAATCTGACAGTCACGACTGATGAGATCAACAGGCTTATCGAGTACAGTAAGGCCAACCACCGCAAGTCGATTTGTTTTGTAACAGGCGTGCCCGGTGCAGGCAAAACATTGGTGGGACTGAACCTTGCTATACAGCGCTCCGACGCCCAGCGCGGTGAGCATGCGGTGTTTCTCTCCGGTAATTATCCGCTTGTGACGGTGCTACAAGAGGCTCTCGCTCGCGATAAGGTTGAGCGGGAGAGGCTGCACGGCAACCGTGTTTCAAAAGTGGATGCGTTGCGGAGCACCTCGGCCTTTATACAGATCATTCACAAGTACCGTGATTCGTTTGTCGGCAGCGATCATATTCCGCCGGAGCGTATAGTGATCTTTGACGAAGCACAGCGTGCCTGGACGCAGGATATGATCGCGAAGTTTATGTCGACAAAGAAAGGCATTACTCAATTTCAATACAGCGAACCGGAGTTTTTGATCAGCACTATGGACCGCCATCGGGACTGGGCTGTGATTGTCTGTCTCGTCGGTGGTGGCCAAGAGATCAACACGGGCGAAGCTGGCCTGCCGGAATGGTTCGATTCGTTGCGCAGGGCTTTCTCGAACTGGGATGTATATATCACTCCTCAGCTTAATGACGAAGAGTATCGTCGCGACCGTGCGTGGCAGGATATGATCGCCAACTTGAATATTTCAGAACATGAAGAGCTACACCTATCGACTTCGGTGCGATCATTCAGGACGCCTGATCTTGCTGCTTTCATAAAGGCCATTCTTGATGTGGACACCGAGCGTGCGAAAAAGCTCTATCAGCGAATTGAAGATAAGTACCCCGTGCGTTTGACGCGCGATCTGAATACGGCCAAGCAATGGGTGCGAGAACAGTGCCAGGGTACCACACGATACGGCATGCTGGCGAGCAGCGGCGCGTTGAGGCTGAAACCAGAGGGGATTTTTGTGAAAAACGAGGTCTCAGTTGCGCACTGGTTCTTGAACGGTAAGGACGACGTTCGTTCCAGCTACTATCTGGAGGATGTGGTTTCAGAGTTTGACATTCAGGGGCTCGAACTTGATTATTCCATTGTTGCCTGGGACGCAGATTTTCGTTTTGATGGGACAGGCTGGACCTGCTGCAATTTTGTTGGCAGCCGCTGGCAAAACGTTTCTTCGGAAGAACGTCGGCTGTATTTGAAAAACGCCTATCGTGTTCTACTCACTCGCGCCCGTCAGGGAATGGCTATATTCGTCCCGAAGGGGAGCGATGCAGATGCAACTCGTAGGCAGGAATGGTATGATAAAATTTACGATTATTTAAGTGTTATAGGAATTAAGGCTTTATAGTTCATAACATTTATGTGCCAATGGTTGATAGATTTCGAAGGTAAAATGTTGTATTTCGACATGTTCGCAGAGCAAGCAGTTGTGTTCAGAGTCTCTATCCAGAATCTCTAATAGATAATACCTACTGCCGGACAAAAAACGGATCTCATAAACAGACTCGTCAAAAGGTGTAACCTTTTCATATGACACTGGCTAAAAAGAGAAACAGCCATGCTGGGGGGCTCGCTATGACCGCTCTTCCTGTTTCATTCGCTTGAAGACGTGCAAACAGTAACCTGTTGGATTATCCCTTATCCATCCGTGCCACTTTTCGCCGGGCTTTTTTGTATTAACGCTTCATGGACTCCGGACCGGAAAGCGGCGTCAGAAGGGAGCGCTGGGATTTTCGCTGTGGATAAGATTGTGTTTTTCAAATGAAAAATAACGACAGCAAATATTTATGTTGTGACAGAGTGCCGCAAGAATAGTTCTTCCTTCAAGGTGTTTGTTTGAAATGCACAAAACAGAATTGTTTTTTTGCTGTTTTGGTGTATTCCTCGCACTTTTAGATCGACTGCTCTTTCATAAAAAACATTACTGATCGATCGTAAAAAGCTTGATTTTTTTCTCGCTGGTTGTAAAATGAATGCGGCGAGAGAAATTCGGGAGAGAGATTCCGTCTCGTTTTTACGAGGAACGGACGCCGAAGGGGCAACGCAAAACGTTTTTTCATTGCGGAAACTCTCAGGTACAAAGGATCCCGAGCGGACGCCGCTCTGAATATACGTGCGAATCGTACGACAGAGACTCATAATCACCAGAGAGGTGAAGATGATGTCCTGTCGTTTTGTTTTGCTTACGAACAACCCGCGCTATAAAGACCGTGCTGATTTGCCCGTACAGTTCGTCGACGGTGCGGGGAGAGACGTCATCGCAGCTGGGCGCGACTTGATCCACAAAGGATGGGCTCTGCAAAACCATCCGCTGTACGGCAACTTCCGTCCGCATCAGCAGCCCTTTCGCTCTCTGCTGCTCAAAAAAGACGAAAAATCGGACTTCGACGAATACGGCCTCAACCTGATCGAAGAGGCTGGGCTTGTCTATGCAAACGATCCTCAACCGCTGACTCCGGCGCAGACGCCGCCGCGGATGTCGGCCGATTGTTCCGAGATCGACTTCGAACTGATGAAGGAGACGCTTCTCAAGAACAATCTGATCCATTAGCGTTTTATCCGGGCACGAAGTGGTTCCCTCCGCTGGGCAGAGCGTGGAATCCCTTCTGGCCATGATCTAACGATACAAGTACCGCGCGCCGCCGGATCTTTTCCGGCATCAGTGCCTCGATGAGAGGCATGGGTAACATTCAGAAGGGAGGAGTTATCTTGAAGCTTGAACTCCATAAGGTAAGGATTGACAAGATCGTGTTTGGGGACGAGTTCTCCGTCAAGGGCGGAGTGCTTACCATCAACAAGAAGGCCATCATCGACCATCTGATGGATGACGATCGTCTCGCCAGTGTTGATGTGGAACTGGCCCACCCGGGCGAGAAGACTCGCATCATGCCCGTGAAGGACGTTGTCGAACCCCGCTGCAAGATCGAGGGCACCAATGAGGTGTTCCCCGGCATGATCGGCGACGTTGACACCGTCGGCGAAGGTTCCACTCTGGTCCTCGACGGCGCTGCCGTGGTCACCACCGGCCGTCTCGTCGCTCCCCAGGAGGGCATTGTCGACATGTCCGGCCCCGGCGCCGAATTCACGCCGTTCTCCAAGACCAAGAACATTGTCCTGGTCCTGAATCCCGTTGAGGGCCTGGAGAATCACAACCGCGAGACGAGCTGCCGCATGGCCGGCCTGAAGACGGCCGTCTTCATCGCCCAGCAGATCAAGAAGGCCGGATTCACGGCCGACAAGGTCGAGACCTATGAGGCTCCTTGCTACAAGGAAGCGCTGGCCGCCTATCCCGAGCTTCCCAAGGTCGTCTACATCTACATGCTGCAGACCCAGGGCCTGCTTCACGACACCTACGTCTACGGCGTCGACGCCAAGAAGATCATCCCCTCGGTGATCAACGCCACCGAAGTCATGGACGGCGCCATCTGCTCCGGCAACTGTGTGTCCGCCTGCGACAAGAACAGCACCTACGTGCATCTGAACAACCCCATCATCAAGAGCCTTTACGAGCACCACGGCAAGGATCTGAACTTCATCGGCGTCGTCATCACCAACGAGAACGTGACGCTGGCCGACAAGAAGCGCAGCAGCTCCTACGCCGTCAAGCTGGCCCAGACTCTTGGCGCCGACGCGGCCGTCATCTCCGAGGAAGGCTTCGGCAATCCCGACGCCGACCTGGTCATGAACTGCTGGAAGTGCGAGCGCAAGGGCATCAAGACGGTCCTTGTCACTGACGAGTACGCCAACCGCGACGGCGCCTCCCAGTCTCTGGCCGACACCTGCCCCGAAGGCGACGCCTGCGTCACCGCCGGCAACGCTAACGCCACCATCACCCTGCCTCCCATGGACAAGGTCATCGGCGATATCCAGTTCGCCGACGTCATGGCCGGCGGCTTCTTCGGCTCTCTCAAGGAAGACGGCAGCATCTTCGGCGAGATTCAGATCATCACGGGCGCCACGAGTGAAGTCGGCTTCACCAAAAACGGCGCCTACACGATCTAACGGCGAAGAGTCCCTTTTTCCAAGGACAGACTTTAAGGAGGGGAACTTATGACTTATAAAGTAATTCATTATATCAACCAGTTCTTCGCCGGCATCGGCGGAGAAGAAAAGGCCGACATCGCGCCCGAAGTGCGCGAAGGCATTGTCGGCCCCGGTCTGGCTCTGAAGAACGCTTTCAAGGGCGAGGCCGAAATCGTCGCCACCATCATCTGCGGCGACTCCTATTTCGCCGAAAACATGGATGCCGCTTCCGACTTCGTGGTCGAGGCCGTGAAGAAGTACAACGCCGACGGCTTCGTTGCCGGCCCCGCCTTCAACGCCGGCCGTTACGGCACCGCCTGCGGCGCCGTCTGCAAGGCCGTGGGCGAGAAGCTGGGTATTCCCACCGTTTCCGCCATGTACGTCGAGAACCCCGGCGTCGATCTGTACAAGAAGTACACCTACATCGTCAGCGCCGCCGACAGCGCCCGCGGTCTGGGCAAGGCCGTGCCCGCCATGGCCAGCATCATCCTGCGCCAGATGAAGGGCGAAAAGCTCGGCACGCCCAAGGAAGAGGGCTACATCGAGCGCGGCGTGCGCGTCAACAAGTTCTACGACGAAGTCGGCGCCGAGCGCGCCGTGAAGATGCTGATCAGCAAACTCAAGGGCGAGGCGTTCGAGACTGAGTACTCCATGCCCGTGTTCGACCGCGTCGAGCCCCGGCCGGCCCTCAAGGACGTCACCAAGGCCACGATCGCGCTGGTCACTTCCGGCGGCATCGTCCCCTTCGGCAACCCCGACCACATCGCTGCTTCCAGCGCCCAGAACTACGGCGAGTACAACATCGCCGGCGTCGATGACCTGAAAGAGGGCGAGTATCAGACCGCTCACGGCGGCTACGATCAGACCTATGCCAATCAGGATCCCGACCGTGTCCTGCCCGTCGACGTGATGCGCAAGCTGGAGAAGGAACACAAGATCGGCAAGCTCTACGATTATTTCTACGCCACCGTCGGCAACGGCACCGGCGTCGCCAACGCCAAGCGCTTCGGCACCGAAATCGGCAAGAAGCTGCACGGCAAAGTTGACGCCGTTATCCTCACCTCCACCTGAGGCACCTGCACTCGTTGCGGTGCAACGATGGTCAAAGCTATTGAAGAGAACGCCGACGTCCCCGTGGTCCACATGCTGACGATCGTGCCGATCTCCCTGAGCGTCGGCGCCAACCGTATCATCCCCACGATCGCCATTCCTCACCCCCTCGGCAACCCTGTGCTGAAGCCCGAGGAAGAGTTCGAGCTTCGTTACCGCCTGGTCACACGCGCCCTCAAGGCCCTGCAGACCCCGGTGACCGAGCAGACCGTCTTCACGGAAGATTAATCTCTCCCGACGATTACGGAAATATTTTGGGAAATCTCAAAAAGACGCCTTTTTCGAAAAGGCGTCTTTTTTTTATGGGGGAATGTGGATATAATAGGGAAAAGATTGGAGATTTTTGATTTTCTGAAAAGGAGTGCGAAAGTTGAGAGACCTGAAGATTTTAACAGGCTGTGTCGCCGTGTTGACGGTGATTGCCGTGGGGTTCGTCCTGCAGGCAGCGCAGAGTGTCTTTTTGCCTCTGGTGATTGCCTGGATCATTTCATATATCATGGCGCCGGGCGTGCGCTTCATGACGCGCCTGAAAGTGCCGGTTGAAATCACTACGTTCCTGCTGCTGGCGCTGCTGCTGTACGTCACGTCGCAGGCGGGCAGCTTCCTGAGCCAGCTGTTCGTCGGTTCGGCCGACAAGTTCATGAACTATTATGAGCAGCTCGTTGCCATCTGGCACCACTTCTCGACTAAATACAACATCACCGCCACCTACTTGCGGGGGGTGGATTGGGGCGGGGCGCTGCGTTCCTATATTATCGCGCTGTCGGGGTCGATCGTCACGATCCTGTCCAAGACGGTGATGGTGATCGTCTTTCTGATGTTTATTCTCTTTGGCAGCCCCTACGTGGAGTATAAAATGCGCAAGGCGTTTCCGCAGAAGAGCGGACAGGTCATGAACATCCTCGATTCGATCTCAACGCAGATCGGCCGTTTCCTTTCGGTGATGACGCTGATCAGCGGCGCGACGGGAGCGCTGATCTGGCTGGGACTGAGCTGGATCGGCGTCGATTTCGCACCGACGTGGGGCGCGCTGGCATTTTTCCTGAACTTCATTCCCACGGTCGGCTCGATCGTCGCTTCAGTGCCGCCGATTCTGATTTCGATCGTACAGTTTTATCCCTCGGCGGCCGACGCTATGTTCGGCATTCCGCCGCAGGTCTTTATGACGATCGGCGTGATTCTGACGGTGCAAGTGACGATCGGCAACATCATCACGCCTAAGGTGATGGGCGACAGCATGAATCTCAGCCCGGTCATGATCCTGATTTCGCTGCTGCTCTGGGGCTGGCTCTGGGGCGTGGCGGGGGCGCTGCTTTCCATGCCGATCGCCGGCATCATCAAGATCATCTGCGACAACGTTGATCAGTTGAAAATGGTCGGCGTGCTGATGAGTTCCGGTCAGTCATTTGAGAAGGAATTCAAGGCTGAATAGCGTTCGCCGTTAAAGCGGCGTCTAGGCTCTTCGCGGTGAAGAAAACGGCGGCGTTTTTTCGCAGGAATTGCGGTGCTCAACGGCGAAACCGGCTGTCAGCCTGCCGGCTCCGAAACGAAATGCCGCGCCGGCGTCATGCACGCTTAGGTTGTTCCACGCACTGTCATTTCTATTTATTTTCTATTTATTTTGTAGAAGAATTTTTCAACCCTTGCGCTAAAGCTCGAGTTGTGTTACATTTTACCAATGTAAATGGAAGATCTTTGTACGCTAGGAGGTGCACAAAGTATGAAAAAGGACATCCATCCCAATTACGTTGAATGCCAGGTGACCTGCGCCTGCGGCAATCATTTCGTGACTCGCGCCACGCTTCCGGAGATGAAGGTCGGCGTCTGCTCGGCCTGCCATCCTTTCTTCACGGGCAAAAAGAGCCGTGTGGTTTCCGAAGCCGGTCGCCTTGAGAAGTTCAACAAAAAGTATGCCGGCATGAACTACGGCCAGAAAGAAGAGAGTTCGGACTAAAACGACGGGGCCTGTGCCCCGTTTTTTTTTCAACTGCGTTTTGCGCCCCGGCGGGGCGTTGCTGCATAAATATGCAGGGCGCTTTTCAAGTGCTGCATTGTGCCCCGCGTCCGAAGGAGGTTTTTGAACGATGGAGATTAAAATTATCAACAAGACGCCCGACTTTCTGCGCACGATCTGGACGGCCGGACGCACCTGCCACAGCGCTGCGGCGCCGCAGGATCTTTTTGAACTCGACGAGAGCGAGAGCAAAATGCTCAAGCTCGTGGACTTTCTGCTGAAAGCGCGCCATCTCAGCACGCTGGAGCACTGCTCTGTGACCTACGCCGTGGCGGGCGTGTCGCGCACGCTGCTGGCGCAGTACAGCCGCCACCGCATCGGCGTTTCCCTGTCGGTGCAGAGTCAGCGCTACGTCTCCGAAGGCACGGAAAAGCGCGGGCAGACGTTCGACTACGTCACGCCGTCTACGATCGCTGCCGACCCGGTGAGACTGGCTGCCTATCAGGCGGCCATGGCCGCCGCTCAGAAGAGCTACGACGACCTTGTCGCTGCCGGTGCGCCCTTGGAGGACGCCCGCTTCGTGCTGCCCGGCGGCATCTGCACGAATTTCGTCACCACGCTGAACCTGCGTTCGCTGCTTGACGTCTACGAAAAGCGTGTGCTCGTCTCCGGCGCGCAGTGGGAAGTGCGCGAGATGGTGCGCCGCATGGCTGAGCTGCTGGTGGAAAGGGAACCGTGGCTGGCCGGCGTTTTTGAAGGGGTTTCGCTAAAGTGATCTTCTCTGCAGTGAAGAATTTTTTTGCGGCGCTGCCCGCTTCGATGGCGTCCTGCGCCGCGGAAGCGGAAGGCGGGCATCCCGCTCCCATCCCCGTGGGCGGGCAGGCCGTCATTGAAGGCGTGCTCATGAAAGGCTACACTCGCTGGGGGATGGCGGTGCGCCGCGCCGACGGCGAGATCGTTACCGAGCACTGGCCCGCCAAGAACTGGAGCAAAACAGGGTGGGGGGGGATTCCCGTCGTCCGCGGTTTCCTCAACATGATTGAGATGCTGCGCGAAGGCTTTAAGGCATTGTCTAAGTCAGCCAGCATTTCTCTCGGCGAGGACGACGAGATGAGTCCCCGCGACGTGTTTCTGACCGCTTTGGTCGCGGCCGTCATGGTGATCGGCCTGTTCATTGCGCTGCCCGTTTATGCCGCTGACTGGATCCGCCGCGCCGCCGGATTGCCGGCCTGGAGCGGTCACCTGATCGAAGGCTGCGTGCGCGGTCTGGTGTTCGTCGCCTATCTGGGCATGATCGGTCTGTGGAAAGACATGGCCCGTGTGCTTGCCTACCACGGAGCCGAGCACAAGACCATCAACGCCTACGAGTCCTGCCGTCCCATGACGGTGGAGTCCGTAAGCCGCTGCTCGCGCCTGCACCCCCGCTGCGGCACGTCGTTTCTGCTCATCGTCATAATTGTCAGCATCATCGTTTTTTCCCTGGCGGGCCCGGGCGGCATCGTTTGGCGCATTGCCTCGCGCGTCTGCCTGATTCCCGTGGTCGTCGGCGTGTCTTACGAATTCATCCGCGCTATGTCGCGGATGGGACGCGCCGGGCGCTGTGTCATGACGCCGGCCATGTCGCTCCAGTATCTGACCACGCGAGAGCCGAGCCCCGATCAAGTGGAAGTGGGCATCCGCTCTCTTGAAGAGGCTCTCGATCTGAAATTTGATTCTGACCGCACGGAGGCTGTCTGAATGAACCTGGAACCAAAACTGCGCGAACTGGAAGCTCTTTACGTCGAACTTGAGAAAAAGATGGCCGATCCGGACGTTGTCTCCGACCTCAAGGAGATGCAGAACCTTGGCAGGAAGCACGCTGAGCTGGAAGAAGTCGTCAGCGACTACCGCCGCTACCGGCAGGTTCGGGATGAGATCGCCGAGGCCAAAGAGCTGGCCGGCGGCGGCGACCACGAACTGGCCGAGCTGGCCAAGATGGAGCTGGAGGAAAAAGAGCCGCTGCTCGTCAAGATCGAAGATCAGCTGCGCGTCGCGCTGCTGCCCAAGGATCCCAACGACGAGAAAGACGTCATCATGGAGATTCGCGCCGGTACCGGCGGCGACGAAGCCAGCCTGTTCGCGGCCGACCTGTTCCGCATGTACTCTCGCTACGCCGAGCGCGAGGGCTGGAAAATCGAAATTGTTGACGAGAACGAGACCGAAGTCGGCGGCTACAAGGAGATCGTGCTGCAGATCCATGGCCACGGCGTGTACAGCCAGCTCAAGTACGAGAGCGGAGTGCACCGCGTGCAGCGCGTTCCCGCCACCGAAGCAGGCGGACGCATCCACACCTCGGCGGCGACCGTCGTCGTGATGCCTGTTGCCGACGACATCGACATCGAGATCCGCCTCGAAGATCTGAAGATTGACACCTACCGCTCCAGCGGCGCTGGCGGACAGCACGTCAACATGACCGACTCGGCCGTGCGCATTACCCATTTGCCAACCGGACTGGTCGTCACCTGCCAGGATGAGCGCTCGCAGATTAAGAACCGCGCTAAAGCCCTGCAGGTGCTCAAGACCCGCCTCTACGACATCGAAGTGGAGAAGCAGCGCAGCGCTGAGTCAGCCGAGCGCAAGGGGATGATCGGCACCGGCGACCGCTCCGAGCGCATCCGCACCTACAACTATCCGCAGAACCGTGTTACCGACCACCGCATCGGCCTGACGCTTTACAAACTCGAGTACATGATGGACGGCGACCTCTACGAGATGATCAAGGCCCTTGCCATGGCCGAGCAGGCCGCCAAGCTTGAAGCGCTTGATGGCGTATAAGCCCGGCACGCTGGGCGGACTGCGCGCTCTTGTGGCTGCCGAGCTGAAAGAGCTCGCTTCGCCGCTTCTCGAGGCCGATTTGATCCTCACTCATTATGTCGGCAAAGACCGTACCTGGATCCATACCCACCTGCCAGATGCCGTGCCCGCCTTTGTGACGGAAGCGGCTCTGTCGGCCTGTGCGCGGCGCAAGACGCACGAGCCGCTGCAGTACATTCTGGGCTGCTGCGGCTTCGACGGCCTTTCGCTGACCGTCGAAGCCGGCTGTCTGGTGCCGCGCCCCGAAACGGAGCTGCTGGTGGAATGCGCGGCGGAAAACTTCGACGGCGGCGTCTTTCTCGACTGGGGAACGGGAACGGGGTGCATTGCCGTGGCGCTGCTGAACCGTTTCCCGAACGCGCGGGCGCTGATGGTGGAAAAAAATCCCGCCAGCCTGAACTGTGCGCGCCGCAACCTGGAAAAGTTCGGCTTCACTTCCCGTGCCCGCCTGATTGCCAGTGAGACGCCCGCGGACATTCCCGCCTGCAGAGTCTCGCTTGTAGTCTCGAACCCCCCTTATATTCCCTCCGGAGAAATAGAGCATTTGATGCCCGAAGTGTCGCGTTACGAGCCGCGTTTGGCTCTCGACGGCGGCCCCGACGGGCTGGAGCCGTACCGCTGGCTCTTTGCGCTCTGCGAACGCATGCTGTGCCCGGGCGGTTTTTTTTGCGTCGAATACGGCGGCGGGGCGCAGACGGCAGCGCTGCGGGCACTTGCGCCGGAGAGATTTCGTGAAGCAGTTCTCTTGCGTGATATCGCTGGTTGCGATAGGGTGATCGGGTGGCGTTTTGCCGATGTTTTGACGCAATAAAACGTTTCTTGATTTTGATATAATATCAAAGATGTTTTTTGTTGACATCCGCTGGCGTCAGCGGAAAATCTCTGTGCAGAGAGGAAGATTTTAGATGGAAGAAAGAGATGTTGTCATCGTTGGCGGAGGTCCCGCCGGAATGGCAGCGGCCGTTTACTGCCGTCGCGCCGGATTGAAGACGGTCGTCCTTGAAAAAGGCAACTGGGGCGGCGCGATCAACCGCACCGAAGAGATCGAGAATTACCCGGCCATCAAGCACACCAGCGGCCCCGAGATCGGCAAGATGTTCGTCGAGCACGCCAAGTCCTTCAACACCGAAATGGTCGACTGCACCGTCAACAGCATCAAGGAAGACGGCAAGTTTAAAATCGTCAGCACCAGCAAGGGCGATTACAAGGCCAAGGTTGTCATCGTGGCAACCGGCGCCGAGTTCCGCAAGCTGGGATGTCCCGGCGAAGCCGAGTACACCGGCAAGGGCGTGAGCTACTGCGCGACCTGCGACGCCGCCTTCACTGAAGGCGTCGACGTGGCAGTGGTCGGCGGCGGCAATACGGCCGTTGAAGAGGGCTGCTACCTGACCCAGTTTGCTAATAAGGTCTACATCATCCATCGCCGCGACCAGTTCCGCGCCGACGAGATGGCCGTCGAGCGCATGCTCAAGAATCCCAAGGTCCAGCCCGTTTACAGCTCGGTCGTTGAGTCGATCGAGGGCGACGGCGACTTTGTGCAGAAGGTCGTGCTGAAGAACGTCAAGACCGGCGAGATCAGCGAGCTGCCCGTCGAATTCGTGTTCATGTTCGTCGGCACCGAGCCCAACAACGAGCTGGTCAAGGATCTCGTCAAGTGCACCGAAAAGGGCGGCTGGGTCATGGCCAACAGCAACATGGAAACCAGTGTTCCCGGCATTCTTGTCGCCGGCGACGTGCGCGACACGCCGCTGCGTCAGGTCATCACCGCCGCTGCCGACGGCGCCGAAGCCGGCATGTCCGCCTACAAGTACATCGCCGAGAACTTCTAAAACGAATGCACCGAACAAACAAACTCCCGCCGTATCGCGTTAATGCGATACGGCGGGAGTTTGTTTGTTGCCGCGTCATGCCCAAAGCGGAGAACTGCAGAGGCTTCCTGACATTCTTCGCTTGATTTGAACAGCTTCGCACTCTCGGGAGAAGAGAGCGGAAGATGCTACTGCTCGGCGGACACGATATTCTTTTTCAGGTGGACTTGAGGCTCCGAAGGCAGGCCGAACAGAGGAATGAAGCGATCCCAGCCGGTGATGGTGAGTATCATCATGGAAAACACGGCGATCAAGCAAAGATAATTCTTGGAAATGATTTCCATGGGCGTGAATTTATGAAGTGGATAAACAGCCATGGCCAGTCCTGTGTAGAAAATCATATAGCCGTGCCAGGGGATTACCTGAGAGCCCAGCACTCCGAAAGCGTCGGAGAGAGTGGCGTTGCGCAGTCTCAGTTTGTAGAGGTCGGCGTCGCTGCCTTCCACGTTTTCCTCCACCATTTCGCGGATCACGGGGCCTACGGTGACGATTTGACCGGTGCAGTCGCCCAAAGCGGCGTTGCAAAGCAGGCAGAGCAGCCCGTTATTGAACAGCAAGGTACGCACGTTGCGCGCCGTAGAGAGGATTAAGCGCGAAATTGGTTCGAAAGCGTTCATGAGCTTCATAATCCCGCCGAAGGCTCCGGTCCACATGGACATTGCTACCGACCAAGAACCTGCCTCGGCAAAACCTTTCTGCACAAGTTTCAGGAACAGATCCACAGACTGCACGGTGCCGGCAAGCAATCCCAATACCAGCGCGGAAAAAAGTCCCGCGAACAAACAGGGCATGGTTGAAACGCCGTACAGCGCAAGAGCAACCACCAATACAAGAGGAATGATCATATACAGAGGCACGCCGCTTTGGACTTGTTGAAGCAAAGCCACAGCAGAGGCTCGCTTGACCTTGAGCACTTCCCAAATCTCCGGGGGAATGGCGGCGATAGCCTTAGTAGCGTCAGAAGATTCGCTGGACAGTCCCATGCTGGAAGCCGCCGCGTAAAAAACTGCTGCGGCCGAGAGAAGGCATAGCAGCGACCACACTCCCTGATGGCGCACGCGGTCGACCACTTCCACGTTTTGGATGCCAGAACTGAGCACAGTGGTGTCAGAGATCAGCCCGATGTTGTCGCCGAAGCAAGAGCCTCCGGCAATGGCGGCTACTGTAAGCACAGGATCTCCGCCGGTGATGTGGCTGAGCCAGACGAAGACGGGAACGCAGGCGGCAAAAGTTCCCCAAGAGGTCCCCGTAGCCGTGGACAAGACTGCCGTGAGAAGCAGAGCGACCACAGCGACGCTCTTGCCTGAAACGCCAAGTTTCATGGACAGGCTGATTATGGAAGCGCCGACGCCAGTGGCCATAAATATCTCACCCATTGCGTAGGCAACCATAAGCAGGAAAAAAATCAGCATCAGTTCCTTGGCGTTGTCAATCGCAGCATCGATGATTTCCTGCAGGCTTTTGTGATCCAGCAGAAAGGCCAGCAGCGCAGCTAAAACGGTAGCGAGCGGGGCTGCAATGAGGATGTCCATGCCTCTGAGCAGCATGGCTACAAGTGAGATAATCGGCGTTAATTTCAAAAAAGCGATCATGAGAATCCCTCCTTTTTATTCGTCGGTTTGAAAAGCGCTCATGTCCTTGGGCTGCTTAATCAAGGAGCTGCTTTAGGCGTGTTGTTTCAGAGATATGAGCCGCCTGAACCATGGAGCTGCGCTGCTGCGTTTTTTAACCGATGATTCCTAAGAGTCCCTCCCTTCTTGTTCGACAGTTTGAAAAGGGCTCATGCCCCTGTGCTGCCTGATCAAGGAACTGCCTTGGGCGTGTTGTCTCGGAGATATGAGCCGCCTGAACCATGGAGCTGCGCTGCTGCGTTTTCAATCGGAGGTTGCTAAAACTTAAAGAGCTCTTTCATGAAAGTCTGTTGGGCGAAAAGAGCCGGAACTCCGCCCGTGTGGATAAAGCACAGGCCCTCGCTGGAAGGAAAACTGTTTCGGCGGGCCAGGTCAATCAGGCACGCAAAGGTTTTGCTCGTGTAAGTGTTCTCCAGTATCATTCCCTCAAACGACGCCGCAAGGCGGAGCGCCTCCAGAGAAGCCTGCGTCGGCACGTTGTAGCCGCCGCCAAGATAGCTTTCGTAGATAACCGCGCTGTCCATACATTGCGCGGCCGTACAGGCAAGGCCAGCCCGAGCGATGGATTTTTCGCAAATCGCGCTGATTCTTGCTGCAAGCTCATGCCGGCCGTATTCCACGCTTGGCAGGTGGACTGTGAAGGGACTGCCTAAAACGGCGTTTCCCATAAGGAATCCTGCTTCGGTGGTTCCCATGGAACCGGGCAGGAAAACGTGGCGGATTGGCAAAGCTCTTGCTTTGACCTGATCGTAGAGTTCCAGGGCACCCATAAAGTATCCCAGAGCGCCTGCGGCAGAGTCGCCGATCAGGTACGGATGCAGGCCTTGACGTTCTAACTCAGCACAGCTTTCTCGAGCGATGCGGCCTCGTTCCTCCTCATCTACGGGGCCGATAAAATGGATTTCCGCGCCGAAAAGCTGATTTAGCAAAAGATTGCCTTCGTATTTTGCAGGGCGCTCAGAACTGTGCAGAATGAGGAGCTTCATCCCAGTTTTTGCCGCAGCGGCTGCGGCCAGCCGGCATTGGTTTGAAACAGGCGCGCCGGCCACTACCAACACATTTGCTTTTTTCTCGAGAGCGGCTCCCAGCCAAAACTCCAGGCTGCGGATTTTATTGCCACCCAGTCCCAGGGGCATGCAATCATCGCGCTTGGCATAGATATTGGGCCTACCCAGATAATTCTCCAGACGCTTCAGCTCTTCCAGCGGAGTAGGCTGCTCTATAAGATGCAGCCGTGGAATTTGAGACAGTTTCATAGCGGGCTCAGCCTCTCAGGGCGACTGCTTCTATTTCCACGAGACTTCCCTTCGGCAGTTTGCTCACTTCCACGCAGGAACGGGCGGGAGCTTTGTCCGTGAAGTACTCGGCATAGAGCCTGTTGACTTCGGTAAACTGCGCCATATCGACAATGAAAACCGTAGTCTTCACTATCTGGTCCAATGAGGAACCGGCGGCCTCCAAGACAGCTTTGAGATTCTTAAGGGCCTGATGAGTTTGCGACGTAATGTCCTCGCCTGCTAAAGCTCCTGTTTCCGGGACCAGAGGAATCTGTCCCGAGGCGAAGACAAGGGAATCCGCGGTGATCGCCTGGGAATAGGGACCGATGGCAGCCGGAGCTGCCGACGTACTTACAACGCTTTTTTCCATGGGGTAACCCTCCTTTTATATGCTGATTCTCGATAGAGCAGCTTCGTTATAAGAGCTTGGCGCTCCAAGGGATCGCGCGCGGGATTGTTCCGCCTGCCGCGCAGCTCGCTTTCGGGGCTTCCCCGGGGCGATCCTGCCATTTGCTGCTTCAGGCAGGAGCAGTGTCGGACAGCGCGGCGCCACCTTTTTCAGAAAAAGACGCCGAATATACCGGCAGACCGGATGGCAATGCCTCGTTTACTTTTGGATTTTGCCGTTTTTCGAGGCTTTTTTCGTCTCATCAATATACGTATAAAGAGTATATTTGGAAACATCAAGGCGATCTGCCACAATTTCAACAGCGCCTTTCACGAGGAACAAACCGCGGCGATCCAGTTCTTTCACAATCGCCAGTTTTTCCGCTCGGTCAGTCTGAGAAAAGGGGAGGGCATGTTGATCCAGCACGGATTTCATGATGCCTTCCGCTATTTCTGCGATGTCGTTGCTGTAATGCTCTTCCTGTTCGGATTCTGCTTCCGGCACGGAGCAGAGATCTTCCATTATTCTGACGATGTAATAATAGTTATCAAGGCAATAATTGACGCATAAGCATCCTCTTACATGACCTTGCTTATCCCTAAGAAAAGTGGTCGATGATTTCAGCTTTCGCCCGTTTTGCGTTGAGGAAAAATAAATATATCTGTCCTTGACAGCGTTGCCATAAGTCTGAAGAAGGCTGAGCACATAACCGGTGATCGGCGCTCCTACGGCTCTTTTCGTTAGGTCTCCCGATATGGCAATGAGGGATGACTGCGGCTGCCGCAAATCTTGCAAGGCCACTTTACAGTCTCTTCCGAATTGAAGGGCTATGGTGTCGACGATGGGGACGAAAGGACGAAAAAATAAATCAATGTTCTCCTTACACTGCACTTTCAAGCCTCCCTTTTAACAATACTACAGCTTGTGCAGGTTTATGGGGCAACAATTTTTTTGCGGACAAAAAATTTTGTGTTGGAACGAAATGCTTTGTTGAAAAAATCAATCGCAGCCGCAGTGAGATTGGAATTCCCACTGTAAACAGGATTATGCACATTTGAAGCATCCATACTGCCGGGCGAAAGCGTTTGAAAAGCTCGCTTGAATAAATAAAAAAACATATCTGACCAGACTTGACATTGAGTCATGTTCCTGCTATCCTCTCATTCGTGATAGATGCGTTAGCACTCTTTTTGACTGAGTGCTAATAACATGGAAGGAGGTGCGATGCTGTGCTTACAGAACGACAGCTTGAGATAGTTTTCGCGGTAGTGTACGAGTATATCAAGACCGGCGAACCGGTGGGATCGCGTACGATTTCGCGCAAGTTTCTCAAGAGCCACAGCGCAGCGACGATCCGCAACGAGATGTCCGATCTTGAGGAGATGGGCTACTTCACTCAGCCCCACTCGTCGGCGGGGCGCCTTCCCACCTCCATGGCCTATCGCATCTACGTCAATTCGATCCTGCACCGCCCCTCGTCGCCTCCGCCGGAAATCAGCCGCTGGGTGCACCGAGTTGCGGATCAGCTGCAGAGTCTGGATGAGCGTCTGGCCGAAGCGGCCCGTTTTTTGGGCCGTTTCACGCGCTGTTTCAGCGTTGCCGCAGTTTCCGCGCTCGAGGGGCTGAAGCTGCGCAAAGCCGATTTCATCCGGCTGGCCCCGGAGATCCTGCTGATCCTGCTGGTGGTGGAAAACGGCACGGTGCGCCACAGTCGGGTGCGCATTTCGTCTGATCTGACGCAGGAGCAGTTGGAACAGCTGGTCGCGGTGCTCGATCACGCCGCGGGCGGAATCCCGTGGAGCAGCGCGCGCGGCGAGCTGCGCGAGTATCTCTCGAGGACGGCCTCGGAGCGCTGGCAGGACATCGAAAATATCTTTACCGCCATTGACGAGATGATGAGCGGCAGCGCTCTTACCCTTTCCACCGGCGGCATGCGCGAGGTCTTTATCTCCGACGGAGGAGAGGCGTCCGAAGAACGGCGCGGCCGCATCCAGGCCATCTCTTCGCTGATGGACACGCGCGAAGATCTGGAGGACTTCATTTCCGACTACGCCGCTTCCGAAGGGCTGAAAGTGACCATCGGCGATGAGAACGAGCGTCCCGCCATGCAGAATTGCTCGGTCATGATGTCCACCGCCACCGGCGGCGGGCGCAAGGCCGTGGTGGGGCTGGTGGGGCCGCTGCGCATGAATTACGAGAACTCGATCGCGGTGCTGGAGGCCGTTCTGAACGGACTGAACCGTCCCGTGACCGAGAAGGAGGATCTATAAGATGGAAGACGATTTGAAAAAGAAGACGGCGGAGGGCGCCGCAGCGGAAGCGCAGGACGAGAGCCGGAACGCGCCCGAGGCGGAAACATCCGCGGGCGATGAGCAGCGAAAAATCGACGAGCTGACGTCGCAGTATCAGCAGATGCGCGAGCTCGCCGCGCGCGCGCAGGCCGACGGCATCAACTACCGCAACTGGGCGGAACGCGAGATGAAGCGGCTCAGGACTTACGGCAGCGAGCGCGCCGTTCTTGCCATGCTGCCCGTGTTCGACAACCTTGAACGCGCTCTCGACTCGGCCGAAGCCGACCCCGTTTCGATCAAAGAAGGCGTGCGCATGGTCCGGCAGCAGTTTGCCAATGCGCTCAAAGATCTTGGCGTGACGGAGCTGGATCCCGCGGGCAAGCCGTTTTCCCCCGCGGAGCACGACGCCATGGGCATGGTTCCCGTAAACGACAGATCCCAGGACGGGCTTGTCCATACCGTTGTGCGCAAGGGCTTCCAGATGGCCGAAAAAGTCATCCGTCCCGCGCTGGTCATGGTCGGACGTTATGCCGAAAGCAAGCCGGAAGAGAACGGGGAGCGGCAGTAACAGGTAATAAGCGGGAAAGACCGCAGCGATATATAAAAACGGAACAAATTTTTTCATGAGGTGATTCATTATGAGCAAAGTCGTAGGTATCGATCTTGGCACCACCAACAGCTGCATCGCCGTGATGGAAGGCGAGAACGTCACGATCATCCCCAACAGCGAAGGCGCGCGCACCACGCCCTCCGTCGTGGCGTTCACCAAGGAAGGCGAGCGCCTCGTCGGGCAGCTTGCCAAACGTCAGGCGATCGTCAACGCCGACAACACCGTCATGTCCATCAAGCGCCACATGGGCAGCGATTACACCGTCACCATTGAGGGCAAGAAGTACACGCCCCAGGAGATCAGCGCCATGATCCTGCAGAAGATGAAGCACGACGCTGAGGATTACCTCGGCTCCGAAGTGAAAAAGGCCGTCATCACCGTGCCCGCGTACTTCACCGACGCCCAGCGCCAGGCCACCAAGGACGCCGGCGCTATTGCCGGACTGGACGTGCTGCGCATCATCAACGAGCCCACAGCCGCGGCGCTGGCTTACGGCGAGAACAAGAGCGGCGACCACAAGATCCTCGTTTTCGACCTCGGCGGCGGCACCTTCGACGTCTCGCTGCTCGACGTGGGCGACGGCGTGTTTGAAGTGCTCGCCACGCGCGGCGACAACCATCTTGGCGGCGACGACTGGGACATGAAGATCGTCCAGTGGATGGTCGCCGAGTTCAAAAAAGAGCAGGGCATCGACCTGTCTGCCGACAAAATGGCCATGCAGCGCCTGCGCGAGGCCGCCGAGAAGGCGAAGATTGAGCTGTCGTCGATGATGGAGACTACGATCTCGCTGCCCTTCATCACCGCTGACGCCACCGGGCCCAAGCACCTGGAGATGAAACTCAGCCGCGCCAAATTTGAGGACCTCACCACCGATTTGCTCCAGCGCGTCGTCGCTCCCGTCAAGAACGCTCTTTCCGACTCCGGCCTCAACGCTTCGCAGATCGACAAGATCCTGCTCGTCGGCGGCTCGTCCCGCATGCCCGCCGTGCAGGCCAAGGTCAAGGAGCTGCTCGGCAAGGAGCCTACCAAAGGCATCAACCCCGACGAGTGCGTCGCGGCCGGTGCGGCTATCCAGGGCGCGATCATGAGCGGCGACACCGACAAGAATATCGTCCTCGTCGACGTCGCGCCTCTGTCGCTGGGCATCGAGACCCTCGGCGGCGTATGCACCCGCATCATTGAGCGCAATACGGCCATCCCCGTGTCCAAGAGCCAAGTCTTCTCGACCGCGGCCGACAACCAGCCTTCCGTGGAGATCAAAGTCCTTCAGGGCGAGCGTTCCATGGCCGCCGACAACGTGCTGCTGGGCACCTTCTCGCTTGACGGCATTGCCCCCGCTCCTCGCGGCATCCCGCAGATCGAAGTGACCTTCAACATCGACGTCAACGGCATCCTCAATGTCTCCGCCAAGGACAAGGGCACCGGCAAGGAACAGAAGATCACCATCCAGTCCTCCAGCCTGTCCAAGGATCAGATCGAGAAGATGAAAGCCGAAGCTGAGGCGCACGAAGCCGAAGACAACAAGAAGAAAGAACTGATCGAAGCCAAGAATATGGCTGATTCGCTCATCTACCAGTCCGAAAAGACTCTTAAGGACCTCGGCGACAAAGTCACGCCAGAGGAAAAGGGCGCCGTCAACACCAAGATCGACGAGCTGAAGAAAGCCAAGGACGGCACCGATCCCGAAGCCATCAAGAAAGCTGTCGAGGCGCTGAACACCGCCATGCAGCCCATCGGCGTGCGCCTGTATCAGCAGAACGCCCAGCAGAACCCCGGCGGCGCTGACAACGCCAATGCCGGCGGCGCGAACGACACCAAGAAAGACGGCGACACGGTCGACGCTGAATTCAGCGAATAATCGGGCGTAGGCGATGTCTGCAGCGCATCGGGACTACTACGAAGTCCTCGGCGTCGCCCGCGACGCGACGACCGTCGAGATCAAGCGGGCCTTCCGCCTGAAAGTCCGTGACTGCCACCCCGACACTCATCCTGACGATCCCGAAGCGGAACAGAAATACAAGGAAGTCAACGAGGCTTTTTCCGTTCTCGGCAACCAGGAAAAACGGCAGCGTTACGATCAGTTCGGCACCGCCGACGACATGGGCAGTCCTTTCGGCGGCGCCGGCCCCGAGGACATCTTCGGCGACCTTTTCGGCAGCGTGTTCGGCGGCTTCGGCGGTTCCCGCTCGCGCGCCAGCGCTCCTGCCCGCGGCAGCGACCTGCAGATGGTCCTTTCCATCACCCTCGAAGAAGCGGCGACCGGCGTGGCGAAGAAAATCACCATTCCCCGCTGGGAGCCCTGTGACCATTGCCACGGCAGCGGTTCCGAGCCGGGGCACGAACCGAGGGAATGTCCCACCTGCCACGGCGCCGGCGAGGTCCGCACCCGCGTGCGCACGATCTTCGGCGACACGCTCAGCGTCAGCACCTGCCCGACCTGCGGCGGCCGCGGCACCGTGGTGGAAAAAGCCTGCACCGAGTGCGGCGGCGAAGGACGCATTCACCGCCGCCGCGAGCAGGAGATCAAGATCCAGCCGGGCGTCGACACCGGCACGCGCCTGCGCGTTCCCGGCGCCGGCGAACTGGGCGCCAACGGCGGCCCCCCCGGCGACCTGTACATCGTCATGCAGGTCAAGGATCATCCGCTGTTCCAGCGTGACGGAAACGACCTGCACCGCACCGTCTCCATCCCCTTCCCGCTTGCCGTCATGGGCGGCCCGTCGGCCGTCGGCACCCTGATCGACGGCGATGCCTCCTTCGACATCCCCGAGGGGACCGCCCCCGGCCAGACCATCCGCGTCAAAGGCAAGGGCATGCCCCGCCTGCGCGGGAGCAGCCGCGGCGACCTGTTCCTGCACGTCACCATCGACGTCCCCAAGCGCAGCTCTCTTTCCGAGCGCGCCGCCGAGCTGGTGAAACAGCTCGCCGAGGAAATGGACGTCGCTACCGGCGAAAAGGAAGGCCTGCTCGACAAACTTTTCGGCAGCAAGAAAACCGCCGCCAAGAAGAAAAGCGCGAAAAAGAAATAGCGGCAGATAGAGGACAACTACGGAAAAAGCCACGCTGAAACGATCAAAAACGTTTCAGCGTGGCTTTTTGATATGGTCGGATTCACCAATCCGCGGGGATTAGACCTCATGTCAGCGAAACTGTCGATTCGCGAAGCCGACAGCCTCTTGGTTTGCTGAGGTCGGTCGTAATTCCTCGTCTTGCGCAGCTGGTCATGATTTCTCGAAGGACTCGCGGCTGGATTGCTGTGGTCAGACTGTTTTTCGGAGCTCCATTTTTTTAAGTTCGACGGGAAGGACTGCTTCGTCCATTTTGTCCTGAGCCAAGGAGTCGCATATTCTCTGACTGATGTCACTTTTAGTATGGAAAAGGAGATTTTTTTTCACCGTTTTCATCCCATGCTTCTTTGTTGCCGAAGTAATATGAGACGACGCCGTAGAACAGGTTGTGCTGTCATTCCGTGGGAAGTGACTTTTGTGAGCGCACCGCCGAACATGAACTGGATCCGCTTGCGGAACTCGCCCTCTTCGAAATAGTGACGCGGAAGCGCAGCGCCTCCTCGGCTTTGTCGAGCGTGTCGCCTTCCCTCAGGCGATTGTAAAGGTTCAAGACGCGCTGGATCTTGTTCCTGCCTGCCGCTTTTCCCATGTTCTCTCCTTTCCCGGACTCTTTTCGCATATCATACTGAATTGCGATGACAGTATTTGTCATTTACAGTCGAAATGAAAAGATCGCAGAAGAATTTCTTTCACGAAGCGAATCGATATTTTAGCATTTTTATGGGTTTATTTTTTTATTGTAAGCGTTTTAACGATTATAAAGCATTGTTTTTGAAAAGGCCACTGAAAAAAGACTTTTAAGGCATTTGTTGAAACTCCGTCTCTCTTTAATAATTCTTAAAGGCATATTCGAAAGCGAGATAGGAGTGGGAATCCTATAATAGGCGAGATGATTCGGCGTTTTCGCAAAGAGAAAGATCTTTTGCAGGCCGAGCTGAGCGAGATGGTAAACATCGTTCAGACGCATATCAGCCGGATCGAACGGGGGGGCTGTCCATGCCTTCCGTGGAACTGTTGATCCAGCTGGTCCAGACGCTCGAGAGCCCCAGCGCGGAACTGCTCGGCGCGCTGGGGCTGTCTGCCGAAACGAGACTGCCGCCCCATGGCTCGGGAGAAATAGAAAAATCATTGCTCCAATTGTTGGAAAGCATGCCTGATCTGAACGACGAACAGCGAAAAAGAGTCCAGGCGTGTCTGGACGATCAGATGGAGATCGCGCGGCTGCGCAGGGCCGTCTCCGGGAGCGGCAAATCAGCCGAATAGAAGCGATCGGAAGTTTGCCGCGAATTTTTCCCGTAAGGCAAATCTGCTATAATATTTCCGAACCGTTTTTTCAGGGCAGGAGGCGGTAGAATGGAACACAACGACAACTTTTGGTGGTACATCACGCTGCGCGGGCCGGCGGGGCTGGAAGACGTGCTCAGCTCGGCAGCGGAGAGCACGGGCTGCATCGGCTCGACAGTGACGAACGAGGGCGACGCCGTCGATCTGCAGGTTTATTACCGCGCCAACCAGGATCTGGGCGAATGGCTGAAGATGCTGCAGCCGTACTTGGAGCCGTGGTGCGAGATCAAGATCAAGGACATGGGACGAGTGGAGAACCGCGCCTGGAACACGGAGTGGATGGACGCCTTCCCGCCGCTGAACGTGGGCGAGAAGCTGGTCGTCATGGCGCCGTGGCACGCCGGCAAGGAAGATCCAGGCCGTCTGCCTATCTTCATCTACCCCGGATCGGCGTTCGGCACGGGCTACCATCAGAGCACGCAGGCGGTGCTGACGCTGATGGAGCGCTGGCTGAAGCCGGGCGACGTGGTGGCCGACATCGGCTGCGGCACGGCGATCCTTTCCATTGCGGCGCTGAAGATGGGGGCGGAGCGCGCCTACGCCCGCGATCTTGATCCGTCCGTCGTGCGCGAGGCGGTGCGCAACACGCTGGAGCTGAACGGCATTGCCGAGGAGAAACTTGACATCGCTGTCGGAGATCTGCTCAAGGGCTTTGGGCATAAAGTCGATCTGCTGCTGGCCAACATCCTTTACGAGCCGAATTTGGCCATGCTGCCCGACGTGGCGGGCGCTCTCAACCCCGGCGGGCGCGCGATCTTCTCGGGGCTGGTCGTCGAAGAGGGCGAGAAGTTCAAGAAAAAGCTTGCGGAAAACGGCCTGCGTCTCGTTGACGAGGTGCGGCTGGACGACTGGTGCGGGCTTGCCGTTGCCAAAATTTGAGCCGCTGCGGGGGCGCCGCGTCGCCGTTCATGCGCTGGGCTGCCGCACAAACCTTGCCGAGGCAGAGGCGCTGGCCTCTGCTTTCCAGCGCCGCGGCGCGCTGATTGTGGACGAGCCGCCCTACGACGCTGCCGTGGTCGTGACCTGTTCGGTGACGGCTGTGGCCGACCGCAAGAGCCGTCAGTTGATCAACCGCTGCCGCCGCGCGGGCGAAAACGTCTGCGTCGCCGTGTGCGGCTGCTGGGCGCAGGGCGTCGGCGATAAGGAAGCCGCGGCAATGGGTGTCGATCTGCTGATCGGCAACCGCCTCAAGAACGAACTGCCTGACCGCGTCGCGCAATGGCTGGCGGGGCACAGGCGCCCCTTTGAATCCGTGCGGGGCGAAATGGGGAGAAAATGGGATGCTCTGGAACTGGAACGTTCTCCCTATTTTGGGCGCGCGTTCGTGAAGGTGCAGGACGGCTGCGACCATCGCTGCACATACTGCATCGTTCCCGTTCTGCGCGGACCGTCGGTGAGCCGGCCTGTGGCCGATATCCTTGATGAAGCGCGCCGCTGCGCGGCCTCGGGGCAGTTCGAGCTGATCCTGACGGGGGTGCATCTGGGGCTTTTCGGCCGCGACAGCGGCGAATCGTTTGCCGGCCTGATTCGCGCGCTGGACAGGGTCGAAGGCATCAGGCGCCTGCGTTTTGGTTCGCTTGAACCGTTTTCCATCGGCGACAGTCTGCTTGAGGCGCTGGCGCAGTCGCCGCGGTTCTGCCGTCATCTTCATCTGCCCGTGCAGTCCGGCGACGACGAAATTCTGCGCCGCATGGGGCGAGGGCATACGGCCGCGGATTACCTGGCGCTGGTTGAGCGTCTTCGCGCGGCGCTGGGAAGCGACCTGCACATCTCCACCGACGTGATGTGCGCGTTTCCCGGCGAGAGCGAGTCGGCCTTCGAAAACACGCTGGCGCTGCTGAAAGCGGCGCGAATAGGCCGCGTGCATGGCTTCCATTATTCGCCGCGCCCCGGCACGCCGGCGGCGGACATGCCTGGACAGATTGCGGCGGAGACTGCGCTCGAGCGCGCCGAACGCCTGAAAAAAGCGGGGCGGGAATGTGTGGCCGCGGAGGCGCGGCGCTGGATCGGACGCGAAGTTGAAGTGCTTTTCGAAGGGAGACAGCGCGGCCATGCGCAGGGATACACGCGCGGCTATTTTGAATTCCGACCTGATAAGGAAAGTATCTATGACGAACTGCGGAAAATGACGGTAATATCGAGTAAAAACGGGATTCTTTGGGGCCGTTAAAGAAAAAAAGCCCGGCTATTGATAATTGCCTATTGTCGGAAGCCGTTCAAGAGTGATAAAATAATCGCTATGCGAGGTGACGACGATGGAATCCTGTCCATTTTGCGCGATTGTGCAGAAGCGGCTCCCGGCGGAGATCGTGTACGAGGATGAGAACTCCGTGGCTTTTCGAGACATCAGGCCGCAGGCTCCCGTTCACGTGCTGATCGTGCCGAAAGAGCACGTCGGCTCTGCCGACGACGTACAGGATCCCGCCCTCTGGAGCCGGCTGATGCCGGCTGTCAAGGCGACGGCGGCGGAGCTCGGCGTGTCCGGCGGATACCGGCTCGTCGTCAACTGCGGCGAGTCTGCTGGTCAGACAGTCCCCCACCTTCATATCCATTTACTAGCGGGGCGAGGGCTACAATGGCCCCCGGGTTAAAAGTTTGATGCAGGTGGAGCAGAAAGGAGGGAATTGTTTTGACGACAGTCGTTAGAAAAGACAACGAATCGATCGAAGACGTTCTTCGTCGTTTTAAGAGAGATGTCTCCAAAGCGGGAGTCCTTCGTGAGGCACGTAAGAAAGAACACTACGAGAAACCCAGCGAGGCGAGAAAGCGCAAGCGTCAGGAACTCTCTCGCAGAAAAGTCAGGGGGTAAGCTGCCGTGAGCACGTTAACCGATCGGGTTTCTGCCGATCTGAAGACGGCTATGAAAGAGCACCGGGAGCTTGAACTCTCTGTGTTCCGCATGCTCAAAGCTGAACTTCAGAAGTTTCAGGCTGACAAAGGCGTCAGCTACGAGCTGAGCGACGACGACGTGATTTCTCTCGTCGGCCGTCTGGTGAAGCAGCGCCGGGAAGCGGCGGAGCAATACAAGGCGGCGGGCGCTGACGACCGCGCCGAGAACGAGCTTGCCGAGATCAAAGTTCTTGACGCCTACCTTCCTGCCCCGCTCAGCGCTGAAGAAGTGGAAGCGCTCGTCCGTGAAATGGCCGCCGAAATCGGCGCCGCTGCGCCAAAGGACATGGGCAGAGTAATGAAAGCTGTCATGCCCCGGCTGAAGGGACAGGCTGACGGTGCGCTTGTCAAGGCCGTTGTAATGCGCGTCCTGCAAGGTTGAGTAGTGCTTGAAACGGGTCTGGAGTTTTCCTCCGGATCCGTTTTTTTTGAAGGCGCTGATACTTGTTCTTGATAGATTCATGAGTCGAAGAAAAGGAGTTGTCAGAATCGATGAGATGCCCTCAGTGTGGTTCCATGGAGACGCGCGTGATGGAAACGCGCACCGCCGAAGAGGGACGCACGATCCGCCGCCGCCGCGAGTGCATGGTCTGCGGGGCCCGCTTCACGACTTACGAGCGTGTGGAAGAGCGAAAAGTGCTGTGGATCTCCAAGAAGGACGGCCGCCGTGAGGCCTTTGACCGCGGCAAGCTGGTCCGCGGCATCAGCCGCGCCTGCGAACGCCTTCCCGTTTCCCTCGATGCCATCGAGGACATGGCAGCCCGCATCGAGACACGACTGCGCGAAAGCGGCGAAGAAGTTTCCAGCATGGCGATCGGCGAGCTGGTCATGAAAGAGCTGGCCGAGATCAATAAAGTGGCTTACGTGCGCTTCGCTTCGGTGTATCGCGAATTCACCGACCTTTCCAGCTTCCAGCGGGAAATTGCCAAACTCGTCTCCTGCGCCGGCCAGCTGAAAGCGGCCGAGGATGAGGAAAAAGAGGAAAAGGAAAACTCCCCGAAGAGGTGAGATCTTCCGCGCTCAATGCGCACAGATCGATCTTTATGTGAGATAATAAACTGGTTGCACCGAAAAAAAACATCGCTGCGGATTTTACCGCGGTGAAAAGGAGAGAGAGCCCGCTATGCGTTCTCTGAACGTTCCCAATCTCTTGAGCCTGTCGCGCATTTTTTTGGCTCCGTTCGTGATGGTTCTGCTGCTGTACACGCGCATTGGCCGCGGCATTCCTTTTCTCAGCGCTTACGGCCTCGACCTGACTTACAGCGACCTGCTGGCCGGTCTGGTCTTTATTATTGCGGCGCTGACTGACACTGCCGACGGCTATATCGCGCGCAAGAAGGGGTTGATCACTAACCTTGGCAAGTTCATCGACCCCCTCAGCGACAAGGTGCTGGTCATGGCCGCCCTGATTGCGCTGCTGGAGCTGCACAGACTGAGCGGCTGGATGGTGATGATCATTGTCGCCCGCGATTTCATGGTCAGCGGCCTGCGCATGGTGGCTGCTGCCGAGGGGCAGGTTATTGCCGCGTCCCGGCTTGGCAAGCTGAAAACTATTTCTCAGATTATCGCCATCGTGATGATGATCTTCAGGATTCCCTATGCAATATACGTAATGTATTTCAGTATCGTGCTCACTGTCTGGTCGGGCGTGGTTTACGTGGCCAACGGCTGGGAACTGATCACTGACGCTGACTGATTCCGTAAATACCAAGGCCGCCCGTGCGGCCTTTGTGGAAAATAAATCCCGGACCTGCGTCGCCCGGTTTTTTTACGAGAGGTGGAAGGTTTATGTTCGAATCACTGAAACGCGCCTTTGGACTTGATCCCAACGAAAACGCCCTGAAGCGTTACCGCAGGAAGGTCGAGGAGATCAACGCTCTGGAGCCGAAGATTCAGGCCATGAGCGACGAACAGATCCTGGCCCGCGCCCTGGAGATCAAGACTGACATCCGCAACGGCGCCGAGCTTGACGTGCATCTGGCGGAAGTCTTTGCGATGGCCCGCGAGGAAGCGAAGCGCAAGCTGGGGCTGCGCCCCTTCGACGTGCAGCTGATCGGCGCCATGGCCCTGAACGACGCCAACATCGCCGAGATGAAGACCGGCGAAGGCAAGACGCTGGTCGCGCCAATCGCCGTGATCCTCAACGCCTACAAGGGCGAAGGCGTGCACGTGGTCACTGTCAACGATTATTTGGCCCGCCGCGACGCCAACTGGATGGCGCCGCTGTACGCTGCCATGGGGTTGAGCGTGGCTGTTATCTACGCTTTCATGGACCCCGAAGAGCGCAAAAAGGCCTATCGGGCCGATATCACCTACGGCACGAACAGCGAGTTCGGCTTCGACTACCTGCGCGACAACATGGTGCTTCAGGCCGATGAGATGGTGCAGCGCGGGCACTCTTACTGCATCGTCGACGAGGTGGACTCCATCCTTATCGACGAAGCCCGCACGCCGCTGATCATCTCCGGCCCGTCCGAAGACGACACCGGCGCCTACATGAGGGCCGACCAGATCGCTGCGCAGCTTAAGGGCGTGTTCAAGGATCCCAACGAGGTTGAAGTGCACAGTTTTCTGCTCGATGACAAAGACCGTCCCGAACCCGACGGCGATTTTGTCGTCGACGAAAAAGAAAAGACTGTCGTGCTCACTTCGAAGGGCATCGCCAAGTGCGAGCAGCTCCTCAAGGCGCCCGGCCTGTTTTCCGACATGGCGCACGCCGACATGGCCCATAAGATCAATCAGGCGCTCAAGGCCCATTATCTGTTCAAGAAAGACGTGCATTACGTCATCAAGGACGGCGAGATCGTCATCGTTGACGAGTTCCGCGGCCGCTTGATGTTCGGCCGCCGCTTCTCGGACGGGCTGCACCAGGCCATCGAGGCCAAGGAACACGTCAAAGTCGGCAAGGAGAGCCAGACTCTTGCCACGATCACGATTCAGAACTACTTCAGGATGTACAAGAAGCTGGCGGGCATGACGGGAACGGCCGCGACCGAGGCCGAGGAGTTCAAGGACATCTACCATCTCGGCGTCGTCGTCATTCCCACCAATAAGCCTGTGATCCGCAAGGACTGGCCGGATCAGGTCTACCGTACCATGGACGAGAAGTTTACGGCTGTGGTCGAAGAGATCGAAAAGATCCATGCCGTCGGCCGTCCCGTGCTGGTCGGCACCGTTTCCGTGGCGGTATCCGAGCACGTCAGCAAGCTGCTGCGCGCCCGCCGCATTCCCCATCAGGTGCTGAACGCCCGCTACCACGAGAAGGAATCGGCCATCGTCGCTCAGGCCGGCCGCTTCAACGCCGTCACCGTCGCCACCAACATGGCCGGCCGCGGCACCGACATCCTGCTTGGCGGCAATCCCGAATTTCTCGCCCGCGAGGAGTACCGCGCCAAAAATCTTGACCCCGCGAAAGACGTGGAGAAGTGCGCGGCCATCCTCGAACAGATGAAGACTCTCTGCGCCGCGGAAAAGGGAAAAGTGCTCGAACTGGGCGGTCTCTGCATCCTCGGCACAGAACGTCACGAGTCGCGCCGCATTGACAATCAGCTGCGCGGCCGCGCCGGCCGTCAGGGCGATCCCGGCAGCTCGCGCTTCTACCTGTCGCTTGAGGACGATCTGCTGCGGCTGTTCGGTTCGGAGCGCATCGGCGGCATGCTTGACAAGCTCGGCATGGAGAAGGGCGAATCGATCGAGCATCCGCTGCTGACCCGCGCCATCGAGAACGCTCAGAAGAAAGTGGAAATGATGCACTACGACGTGCGCCGTCAGCTGCTGCTCTACGACAACGTTATGAACCAGCAGCGCGAGGCCGTTTACGCGGAGCGCTCGACCATTCTCGGCGATCCGGATATCCTTGAGCACGCTCGAGAGATTGCCGTCAGCAATATAGACGACATCGTTGACGCGGCGTTCCCCGAGGATAAGGAGGGCAATCCCGTCTACGCGGCCAATAAACTGCGCGGAATTTACTGGCCGGGCATCGAGAAGGCGCTGGCTGGAGCCGATGACCGCCGTAACGTCATGCCCGCCGCTGAAAAGATGAAGGAGGAGGTCTCCGCCCGCTTCGACGAGAGGGTCGAGAAGCTCGAGCCGGCCGTGGCCGAGGGACTGTTCCGCTTCATCGCGCTGCACGTGCTCGACGGAGCGTGGAAAGAACATCTGCTCGGCATGGACGTGCTGCGCCAAGGTATTGGCCTGCGCGCCGTTGGGCAGAAGGATCCGCTCATGGAATACCAGTTTGAGTCATTTAACCTCTTTCAGGAGACCATGGCTCACGTGCGCGAGCAGATCACGCAGCTGTTTTTCCGCGTCGCTATTGTCTCCGACGAAGACCGTCTGCGCCGTGCCGCGCCTGCTGCAATGAGAGAGCACCGCGGCGGCGCTCCCGCACCGTCGAAGGAAACGGCTGAGGAACTGGGCTTCAACCCGCAGAACTCGCGCGGCAGCTACTTTGCGAATTACAACGCGGGCGGCGAACGCCCCCAGCCTGTGCGCGTCAAGAAGGTCGGACGCAACGATCCGTGCCCCTGCGGCAGCGGCAAAAAATACAAAAATTGCTGCGGCAGAAACCTTTAGGAGGCGGTCATGAAAAAATTTGCTCTCGCGTTGTTTCTGGCGCTCTGCCTGCCGGCGGCGTCTTGGGCCCTGCCCCTGACCTCTGCGGACATCGCCAGAATGGTGCAGGATTGCCCCACGCTTGAGGAGTACCGGGGCGCCGAGCCTGCAGTGATTTGGAGCCGGAAACAGCTCTACACGCAGAATCCCCAAGGGCGTGCCGTCAAAACCACGTCCTATGTGATTCTCTGCGGAGCGACCGCACGTCTCGGCTGGCTTGATGATCAGCTTATCGCTCCCAACGGCGGACATATTGAACTTGAGCAGGCGGCGATCTTCGACCCCGGCACGTCGAAGCTCCTGCACGACTTGACCTATGACAGGAGCGAACTAGCCGACCACGGCCGTCTCATCGTCAAATTCCCGAAAATGGACGACGTTTACGTGCTTGCGCTCAGCTACCGCCAGACCTTCGCCGAGCCGAACGTGATGGAAGACATCGCCTGGCTTGGTTCCGAATATCCCACGTGGGAGGGCAGCGTACAGATCCGTATCGCCAAGGAGCAGTCGCTGGACTGGGAGGCGAGTACCGACGCGCTCCCCACGATCAACGTGGACGAGACGTTCCGCCGCTACGGCTGGTTCTACTTCAAGCAGCCGGCCAATCGCGGCATGCGCGGCATGCTCGAAAGCTCGGATCCTTACGTGGTCTTCAGTCTGGCGACTGGCCCCGCTACAGCTGTGGCTATGATGCACGATCTGGAAGAACGCCGCTGGCCCGACTTGCCCGAAAAGTATGTAGTCGATAAAGGCAGTCCCCGCGACAAGGCTCTGAAGACCATCGAAAAGTTCTGGCGCAGCGCCGACCGCCTTCCCAGCCGCGGCACATGGCGCAGTCCTCATATGATCCCCGCCGACGGTCCTTGGACCACATGGGAGTCCATGTACCTTCTGGCGTCCTGGCTGCGGAAACAGGGTTGGAAAGCTGAAGTCTGGTTCCAGCACGTACTGCCGCAGGATCGCGAATCCATCTCCTGCGTGCCGGCGCTGACTCATCCGGTGTTTCTGCTCAGTGAGCCGGGCGCCAAAAAAAGCTGGTACTACGTGCCCGGACAACCGGGGGAGCCCGGCAAGCTGCCTGTATCGCTGCGCGGCAAGACGTTGTACGCTGCCGGCACGAAGAAACTGCGCCGTCATTCGGTCGGCGGCACCCGTCTGGAGAAAAACCGACTTTCCATCGCCTGGAACCTTGACGTCGATGCCGACTGCATCGTCTCCGGTACGGTCGATATCCGCGTGCGCAATAGCTGGGTCGATACGTACGAGTCGCTGGCGGATGGGCGCAAAGATCAGATCTATTCGCTGTTCCCAGGGCTCGAAGGCTGGATCGATCTTGAGCGGGATCTTGATATCTCGCCGTTGGGCAGCCAGGGCTTCAAGCTGGTTCTGCCTGTGAAGGCAAGATCCGGCATCGAAGGACAGCAGGGGTTGATGATCGGCCTGCCCTCGATCGCTCCCGGACCGATGATGCGCCTTCTTGACGTGGGCAGCAGCGCTGTGCTGAAGTATCCGTTTGTAGTGGAGCAGTCTTACCGCGTGCAGCTTCCCAAGGGGTTCCGTCCTATGGGCGCGCCGCTCAAGACGGAGCAGGGAAGCATGGTCAGCAGCTACACGAGCCAGTACCGCATCAATCAGCGCAAGAATCAGCTTGAGGGCGAAGAAAAGCTGATTCAGTCCTCTATGCGAGTCGATGTGCCGTATCTGGGCGGCTTCAAACGCGTGATTGAATCGTGGGGCACTTGGAAGGTTTACAATTTGGCCTTGATGCCTGTCGACCGCTCGAAATAAAAATGCATGAAAACGATGGGAGTATAAATTATTATGTCAGACAACACGAGTGCGCTGAAGACTCTTGTTCGGGGAGCCCTTGAAGCGATTGCAAAGGAAAAAGGGAAGGATCCCGCGTCGTTGGGCGAGCTCCATTTCGAGCGCCCCAAACAGGAGAACCACGGCGACTGGGCGACGAATGCTGCCATGCAGGACTGCAAACTGCTGGACAGCAGACCGCGCGACCTGGCCGAGGACATCGTGCGCCGCATCGGCGCGGACAAGCATATCCGGCGCGTCGAAGTGGCTGGGCCCGGCTTCATTAACTTCTACCTGTCGAATCTGTGGATGGGCGACATCGTCAGAGACGTGCTGGCTGCCGGCGGTAACTACGGGCGCGTTGACCTCGGCAAGGGACGCAAAGCCCAGGTTGAGTTTGTCAGCGCCAACCCTACCGGGCCTCTGCACGTCGGTCATGGCCGCGGCGCCGCGGTCGGCGATGTGACGGGCAACATCCTTGCTTTCGCGGGATGGAACGTGGAGAAGGAATACTACGTCAACGACGCCGGTCTGCAGATGAACATCCTTGGCCGCTCCACGCAGTCGCGCTATTTCGAACTGCTCGGCCATCCCGAGAAGTTCCCGTTCCCCGAGGAGTCTTACAAAGGGCACTATATTTACGACATCGCTCAGGAAGTGATCGACGCCCACGGCGCGGAGTTCCTCGACCAGCCGCTTGAAGAGTCGCTGCCGTTCTTCAAAACTTATGCGGCCGGACGTATTCTCGATCAGATTAAAGATGAACTGGGTGAGTTCGGCGTTACCTTCGACAACTTTTTCTCCGAAAAGTCGCTGTACGACCGCAACCTCGTGGCGGCTGCCGTGCAGACGCTGAAGGAGCGCGGCCATCTCTACGAGCAGGATGAGGCTCTCTGGTTCCGCAGCACTGAATACGGCGACGACAAGGACCGCGTGCTGATGCGTTCCAACGGGGTGCCCACCTACTTCACATCGGACATCGCTTACCACAAGGAGAAGTTCGACCGCGGCTTTGAGCGCGTCGTCGACGTGTGGGGGGCCGACCATCACGGCTACGTGCCGCGTATGAAAGCGGCCATCGAAGCGCTGGGTTACGATCCCAAAAAGTTCACGATCCTGCTGATCCAGTTTGTCAACCTGCTGCGCGACGGCGAGCAGGTGAAGATGTCCACGCGCAGCGGCCAGTTCGTGGAGCTGCGGGAAGTGGTCAGAGAAGTCGGCGTCGACGCCGCGCGCTATTATTTCCTGATGCGCCGCAGCGACAGCCATCTCGACTTCGATCTCGAACTGGCCAAAAGTCAGTCGTCAGATAACCCTGTCTATTACGTGCAGTACGCTCACGCCCGTCTGTGCAGCATTCTGCAGAAGGCTGCCGAGAAGGGGATTGCCGTGCCCGAAGTTTCGGCCTTCGATCCCGACGTTATCGCCACGCCCGAGGAAAAGCGCCTGTTCGCCAAACTGGCGCAGTTCCCCGCCGAAGTAGGGCGGGCCGCGGTCGATCTCGAACCTCACCGTATCGTCAACTATGTCTACGAGCTGGCCGGTGATTTTCATTCGTATTACAACAGCGGCAGCCGCATCCTCGAGGAGTCCGGCGCGCTTCGGGACAGTCATCTGCTGATGGTCGCTGCCATCCGCACGGTGATTGTCAACGCTCTGCGCCTGCTCGGCATCAGCGCGCCCGAAAAGATGTAGTCATGAAACTGCGCTGGGTGGCCTTTTGGGCGATGGTCGTCTTGGCGGCGGCGATGCTCGTCACATCGGTACTCAACGAATTCCGGCGGCAGCGGCGCATGGACGAGCTGATGGAAGAAAAGGTCGAAGCGCTGCGTCAGGCTCAGGACAAACTGAGCCGTCTGCGCGACCGCGTGGAATTTTTCAAGACCGAAGAAGGCCAGGCCTGGATCGCGCGGGATAAGCTGAACATGGCTTTCAGCGGCGAAGAGATTTATAAGATTGAAGGAGAGCTGCCGGACGAAAAGACGCCGAGATCAGAAAGACCGGTTCAAGGGAGCAGGCCGGGCGCGCGTTAATGCCGGTCTCGATAAAAAGCAGAACGGGCTTTTTAGACTCGCGAATGCGCGTCGAAAACGATCTGGAGACAGCGCGCATGTCTTTGCGGCGCCGCCGCGCCCCTGCGTTCGGCTTTTTAATTCAAAACAGCATTAACAGAGAGTAACTATGAAAACGGCGTGATCGTATAAAATGCCGGAGCGGGGACGTTTCCAGTTTTCCTCGCTCCGGCATTTTAATTAAGGAATAGTATTACAGCATTCCGGCGGCGTTTCTGAGGGAACCGTGCCGCGCCTGACTGTCTTGGGGCGCGCGGTTTGCATAACTCGCCTTGTGGTTTTCACAGGGGATTTTCCGCTGTCAGTATTGTATGGAAAAAACGAAGGATTACGACGGCGTTCTCCTGTTCGCAAGAAGCATTCCAGAGCAGAAGGCCGTAAACGGAGCGACGGTTACCAGTCCGAAAGAGCCGATGACGGTGTGAATAAATTCCGCCGCGGTGTGCTTGTAGTTGAGGATATGAGGTGTCGGCGTGCCCTGCGCCATAAAGACCATCAGAAGCGCGATATAACCCCCGGAGTATGCGAGCAGCAGCGTCGTTGTCATTGTTCCCATTGCGGCGCGGCCGACGTTCATGCCGGATCGCGCCGCTTCAAGGCGGCTGATGCCGGGTTTCTTGCCACGACTCCGGCAACGGCCGAGGTGACATCGACGGCGAGGTCCATCACGGCTCCCGAGGCTCCCAGGAAAATCGAGGACATGTAGATGCGCGTCAGATCAAGATGTTGAAAGCCGGCGTAAAGCAGGCTTTCCGAATAGGCCATGACCGCGCCGTGAATTTTGAACTGATCCGTGAACAGTATGCCGAGAGCGGCGGTTGCCAGAATGCCGAGAAAGGCTCCCGATACGGCTGCTGCACAACGCCGGTCGAAGCCGTAAACCAGAGCGATGATAAGGACGGTCAGCAACAGCGTCACGAGCAAGCCGATCCAGACGAGATTCCAGCCGTTCAGATACAGCGGCACCAGCAATTTCCAGACCGCCAAAACTGTCAGTACGAACGAAAAAATGGCGCGCAGTCCGGTTCGTCCTGCCACTGCTGTCAGAAGCAGGATAAAGACCCCCGCCATGAAAATCTCCCAGGGGATGCGGTAATGGTCGATCATCGTCACATTGGAGACCGCTCCGCCGCGCGTGCTGATAACGATCTGTGCGCGGTCGCCGGCAGAGAAAAGTTTATCCTGCTCCAGACTGCCCCTGAGCATGTTGACGCCGGTGATGGTTTCGTCCTTGAAATTGCCGTCCAGCACCCGCAGACGGCAGCGCTGCTCGCCGCTGCGCACCAGCCCTGTGTCCTTTATGGTCGAGTTGTCCGTTTCCAGGACCAGCCCTATGCAGCGCTCCGCCTGACGGTATTGCAGAGCTTGTTCATAGCCGGTCGGGAGGTGCAGCAGCACTGCAATCATGACGAGACATACGAGCATCGGCGCTTGATAAGCTAATTTTCCCGAAAGTTTTTTCATCGTTCCCTCTATAAATATGCGTATGCAAAGGTCCCTGCCGGTCAAAAGTCCGGCAGGGACAGCGTTTTTTGCGGCTTTTACTTCACGCCCAAAATCTCTGCAAGATTGTCGAAGATCTTTGTGTTGTCGTAGTAACCGCCGAACCGTTCGGCATAAGGCCCCTGAGCCAGCACGGCGACGGGAAGTCCCGCATGCGAGTACGAGGTGAACGCCACGCCCGATTTGTTGTTGAGGATATGGGTCAGCGTCACCGAGAGAGGATCATAAGTGCCGTACAAAATGTACTCGCGCCGAGGATGTTCACCGGAGGCGGCGCCGTTGATGCTCTTCTCGTAGGCTGTGCGCAGCTGCTTCAACTCGTAGTCCGTCAGCACCAGTCGGTCGCCGGCCTCGCCTTTGGCTTTCAGTCCGAACAGTTTCTCGACATCGTTGAGAACCGTTTCGAAGGAAGCCTTGTTCCTGCGGTAGTTTACGGTATAGTCATCGTCGAACGTCTGGAAGGAGATCTTTTGATTTTTGAGCAGCGTCAGATACGTGTCGTAGTCGGTGCCCGCAAAGCCGATGGACAGCCCGCCGGTCTCATGATCGCCCGTGACGATGATGAGCGTTTCCTCGGGACGCTTGGCGGCGAAGTCCACGGCGGCTTGAACGGCGTCGGCAAGGGCGATGGTGTCGAGGATCGTGCTGGCAGCGTCATTGGCGTGACAGGCCCAGTCGATTTTGCCGCCTTCGCACATCATGAAGAAACCTTTGTCGTTGTTGTCGAGCACCTCGATGCCCTTTTTGACGTAATCAGCGAGAGATCACATGCCGTCGGTACGATCGATCTCATAAGCCATAGCGGAGGAGTCCGCCAGATGCTCGTCAATGAGGATGACCTTTTTGTCGGCAGCGCTGGCGGCTTGTGCATCGGCGTTGATGAAAGCCACCTTGTAACCGGCCTCGTCAGCGAGAGTGTACAGGCTGGGTTTCGGCTTTTTGGAATCGCTGCCGTTGACCTCTTTCAGCCCGCCGCCTGCGAAATACTCGAAGCCGGAAGCAATCATCTCCTCGCCGATAGCGTAATAGTTGTTGCGGCTCACATTATGAGCGTAAAAGGCGGCAGGCGTGGCGTGGTTCAGATTTCACCGAGGAGACGATGCCGATCTTCATGCCGTGCTGCTTGTGGAGCTTTTCGCTGATTGTCTCGAAAGTTTCCGTTCCCGTCACGTCCATGTTGATGGTGCCGGAGTATGTCTTGCGCCCGGTGGCGATGGAGGTCGCGGTAGAAGCGGGGTCCGGAGCAAAGGAATTGCAGTCGAAGGTGACGGCGGAACCCGCGACGTCAAAGTTCATAAAGTTCAGGTACTCTGGCCCGTCCAGCGCGGCTCCAGTGTTGTTCTTCAGACTGGGCTGACCGTAAAATAATCGCCGTCTTTCAGCGCGCCGAGATAGTCGGCAGTGGACTGGATCTGCGGATAGCTCATACCGTCGCCGATGAACAGGAACACATACTTTACCGCAGGCCCCCGCTCTGCGGCAGCGCCCGCGAACGCCGGCGCCGAAACCAGCAGAGAGGCAGCCGCAAACGACCAAAGAACTCTCCTTATTTTTTTCATAATAACTTCCCTTTTCACAATAACTCCTCCGTTGTGTTTTTTTATTACGGATTCAGTGTAGCGAGGCTGTGTAAAATCCGAATCGGCTCCATGTAATTTTTTCGTCAAACGTGGCGCAGGGGCAATCACAAATCCGGAGTGTTCGTCTGACGCTCTTTCCGGCGGCTTTATGCGCCAATGAGCCCCTCCCGTGCGTCTGACTTTCCGGCGAAGCATGCGTGCCGTCCGCTGTGCGAAGCAGAGGACGACAGTGAAGGAGCGTTTGAATGAGATGTTATGTAAAAATAGCACCTAAAACAATATCGGAGCTTTACAAAAATAATTTCGTGAATATAATACAGTTCAATGTATCGCTCTTATTTGAAATGAGGCGAGGTCATCATGATCTGTCGGCCAGGAGAAAAGGTCGGAGCGAAATTTGGCGTGCCCGCAGCAGCACATAACAGAATACGATCTTGAGGGGATCGATTATGAAAGGGGATCGAGTTTTATGACACAGCAGGAACTCAAGGATCTGGCCTGCAGAATTATCGACGAACATCGCGAGCAGATCACAGCGCTGGGCGACAGCATTTTCGCCGAACCCGAGACGGGGTGGAAAGAGTTTAAAACGGCAGAGAAGATCAAAGAAGTTTTTGAATCCCTAGACTATCCGACGGTCGACAAGCAGTGCATCACGGGCGTAATCGCGCAGGTACGCGGCAGGGAAAAGAGGCTGAAGCTTTCTGTGATGGGCGAGCTTGACGCGCTGGGCGTGCCCGACAGTCCCTTTGCCGATCCTCAGACAGGAGCGGCGCACATGTGCGGGCATCACTGCATGATTGCGGCGCTGTCCGGAGTGGCGTACGCGCTGCACGACCGTCGCATCATGGATGAGCTGAGCGGCGACGTGGCGCTGATGGCTGTGCCCGCAGAGGAGTTCGTCGAGATGAGCTACCGCGGCCGGCTGCGCCGTGAAGGGAAGATCAAGATGTTCGGCGGCAAGCAGGAGTTTATCTATCGCGGGCTGATGGACGACATCGATATGATGATCATGCAGCACACCACGCCGACCGAGGGTGATCAGGAGACGCCGGTCAAGGCCAATGTCGGCGGCACGTCGAACGGATTCGTCAGCAAGGAAGTTTTTTACGCCGGCAAGGCAGCCCATGCCGGCGGCTCGCCCCATGACGGCATTAACGCTCTGAACGCGGCCAAGATCGGCCTTGTCGCCATCGACGCGCAGCGCGAGACGTTCCGCGACGAGGACCACATCCGCGTCCACCCGATCGTCACCAAGGGCGGCGACACCGTCAACGTCGTGCCCGCGGACGTGCGCATTGAAACCTATGTGCGCGGCGCTTCCGTTGAGGCGATTCTGGACGCCTCGCAGAAGGTCAACCGCGCGCTGAAAGCCGGCGGCTACGCTGTGGGGGCGGAAACGATCATCGACGAGGTGCCGGGCTATCTGCCGATGAAGCCGTGCAGCGCGCTTCAGGACGTGATGTACGCTAACCTTGCTCAGCTGTTGGGGGAAGACGCCGTCGGACGCTCCACGCCCCACAGCGGCGGCAGCACAGACGCGGCCGACGTGGCGGCGCTGATGCCCGTGGTCCACGCCTATATCGGCGGCGCGGCTGGCGTGGCTCACAGCAAGGATTATCATATCGTTGACAAGGAACTGGCGTATATCGTCGCCGCCAAGGCCCTGGCGATGACGGTGATCGACCTGCTGGCCGACGGAGCCCAAATCGGCCTGAAGATCAAAGCGGACTTTAAGCCTGAAATGACTAAGCAGGAATACATCGATACGTGGGTCAACATGAAGTGAGCGCGGGAAGGCGGCAGAATTTTACGTGCTGAGTTGAAGAGAAGGCGGAAGTTTCCAGGGGGGGGGGAAAGGACATGCGCTGTGGCGCGGCGCGGACTGCCCTGGAGATGAAAAAATCCGCTTGCGCGGCATGGATAAGTCATGTATAATCATCAATTGCAGTTCCCTGCCCCATGAGGGGCCGACAGTCCAGAGGGAGGAGGTGTTGCGCGTGGTACGTTCATACGAAATGATGGCGATCATCGATCCCACAGTCGAGGACCACAGCGTGGAAATCAAGGCTATCGAGGAGCTTGTCGCCAAACTTGGCGGCGAGGTCACGAAGACCGATGTTTGGGGTAAGCGCCGTCTTGCTTACGAGATCAAAAAGCTGAACGAAGGCATCTACGTCGTCGTTGAGTTCAAGATCAGCCCCGATCAGCTTAAGGAGCTCAGCCGAGTTCTCAGCCTGCGTCCGCTTATCGTCCGCCATCTTAACGTTGCGGCGGATGGAAAGTAGGCAGGTGTTATTCAATGCGAGGGTATAACAGAGCCATCATCATGGGCAACGTGGCCCGTGATCCGGAGATCCGCTATACCGCTGCACAGCGCGCCGTGGCGTCGTTTTCCGTGGCTGTCAACCGCAGCTGGAAAGACCAGAACGGCGAAATGCGCGAGGAAGTCTGCTTTATCCCCGTCGTTGTCTGGGGCAAGGGCGCCGAAGTCTGCGAACGCTACCTGAAAAAGGGCAGCGGCATTCTGGTGGAAGGACGCATCAACGTGCGTTCTTACGAGGCGAAGACCGGTGAGAAACGCTACGTTACCGAGATCGTAGCCGACAACTTCCATTTTGTAGGCAGCCGGCGCGACGAAGGCGGAGCTGTGCCTTACGGAGCTCAGGACGGCGGTTCTTTCCAGAGCCAGAGCGGCAGTTCCTATCAGTCGGGGCACAGCAATGCGCCGAGAAGCTACCGCGGCTCTCAGCCGTCTCAAAACGACGGCAGTTTTGGCGCCAGCGACAGTTTCCCCATGGATATTTCTGAGCTTGATTCAGGCGCGCCCAGCGTTGTGCCGCCTGAGGACGAAGCCGATATTCCTTTTTAAAGGTTTTGTTCCGTGCGCTTTAAGCGCTGCGGAGCATTGAGCAGGGGCGTACCCTGGTTTGGTTTTCTGCAAAGGAGGTTTTTCCCCGATGCCTTTTTCCGGTCCGATGAGAAAGAGGTCTGGCGGCAAGCGTCGTCCGAAGGTTTGCTTTTTCTGCGTTGACAAACTCGACGAGGTGGATTACAAGGATGTGGAGCGCCTGAAGAAGTATGTCAGCGAGCGCGGCAAGATCATCCCCCGCCGTGTCACGGGCAACTGCGCCAAGCATCAGCGTCAGCTGACAATCGCCGTGAAGCGCGCCCGTTTCATGGCTCTTCTGCCCTTTACCGCTGAGTAATCATACGCACGCACAGAGAGAGGATGCTTGTCTTCCTCTCTCTTTTTTTACACCATCTGTTGAAATCCGCGGCTGCTCCGTTCAGCCTGCAATCATAAAAGGGGGAAATGGACATGACACAGGCGCGTAGCTTAGTAGAGTCGGCGCTCCTCACGGGGCTGTCTGTCATTCTGTACGTTGGAGCGGAGATTCCCGTGCTGGGGCTGCTCCTGATCTTGCTCAGCCCGATTCCCCTGGTAATTCTGGAAATGCGCCATGACCTGCGGCTCGGCTTTGTATCGCTCATCGCCGGCACTGTTCTCGTGCTGCTCTTTAACGGGCCGCTCTCCGCTTTGTCCTATGCTCTCGGTTTTGCCTTGCTGGGACTGAGCATGGGGCGCATCATCGAGCTGAAGCGATCCGCCGTCGAGATCTTGGGCTGGAGCTCGCTCGTCTCGCTGGGCTGTAAGCTGATCATGGCGGTCCTCCTCTTTTACGTTACTGGGCTCAATCCGATGAACCTTGACATGAGCGGCTCTCAGCAGATAATGGACATGATGCTGAAGCTGCCTGTCAGCACGGAAATGTCGTCTGCCGTCAGAGTTCAGCTCGAGGCGACAATGAAGATCATGCCGCTGATCGTTCCCGCCGTTCTTATTCTCGTGGCCGTGATCGACAGCGCCACCTGCTACTGGATTACAGGGCGCGTACTCAGGCGTCTCGACCGCGTCGAACTGCCGAAGCTGCCGCCCTTTAACCGTTGGCGTTTCCCCTCCAGCCTGATGTGGGCCTTTCTTGTCGGGCTGCTGTGCACGTGGGGCGGCGCGAGCTATCCCGCTCAGGCGGGCTTTCTGATCCGCATCGGGCTCAATCTTGATTTGCTCGTACGCACGCTGTTCCTGATCCAGGGCATGTCTCTGGCAGCGTGGTACATGGACGGGCGCGGCCTGCCCCGCGCTGTCCGCAGCGTCATACTCGTGATGGTTACAATCATCCCGTTCCTGTCGCAGCTTGCGACCATCGCGGGAATCATCGATATGTGCTGGAATATAAGATATCGTTTTGGAGGCGATCGTTCATGAAAGTTATTCTCAAGGAAGATGTGCGCAAGCTTGGCAAGAAGAACGCCGTTGTCGAAGTTTCCGACGGCTATGCCCGCAATTTTCTGTTCCCGCGCGGCCTCGCCGTGGAGGGCACCGCGCAGAACGTCAACATCCTTAAAGACAAGACCGCCGCGGCCGAACGCCGCGACTTGAGACTCACCGCCGAAGCCGAAGCGTCGAAGGCGAAGATCAGCGGCAAGGTTATCAGGATGAGCGTCGGCGCCGGCGAGGGCGGACGCCTTTTCGGCAGCGTTACTGCCGCGCAGGTTGCCGATGCTCTGGAATCGCAGTACGGCGTAAAGCTTGACAAGAAAAACATCAAGATCGACGGCGCCGTCAAGGCGCTGGGAGCTTATCCGCTGACGCTGAAGCTCTATCCGGGCGTTGAGTGCGCCATGACGCTGTCTGTGGAAGGGCAGCAGTAGCGTCGTGCCTGACGAAATTTTCGACCGCCTGCCGCCGAGCAATCTCGACGCCGAACGGGCAGTCCTCGGCGCCTGCCTGCTCGATCGCGAGGCGCTGGTCGATGTTACCGAATTCCTTTCGCCGGAAGATTTTTACGACCTGAATTACCGCGACGTCTTCAACGTGATCATGGACATGGTCAAAGGCAGCCACCCCGTGGACATGCTCACGCTCAGCGCCGAGCTGCAGAACCGCGGCCTGCTGGAGAAGCTGGGGGGACAGGCGTTTCTCGCCGCCGTCATCGACAGCGTGCCTACGGCGGCCAACGCTGCCTACCATGCCCGCATTGTGCGCGACAAAGCGATTCACCGCCGTCTGATCAGCGCCGGCAACGCCATCGTGCGCATGGGCTACGATGAGAGCAAGGACCTGAGCGAATTGCTGGAGGATGCCGAACGCCTTGTCTTCGAAGTGTCGCGCCAGCGCAACGAGGCGAATTTCAAAAGTCTTCGCGACGTTATGCCCCTGACTGTCAATAAAATCGCGGAAGCTTTCAAACGTGAGGACGTCGGCATCACCGGCATCTCCAGCGGCTTTATCGGTATCGACCGCCTCACCAGCGGCCTGCAGCGCGGCGCGCTGAACATCATTGCCGCTCGTCCTTCGATGGGTAAGACGGCCCTGGCCATGAACATCGCGCGCAATGTCGCTGTCAAAGCGCGGCTGCCCGTGCTCGTCTTCAGCCTGGAGATGGGAGCCGAGCAGCTGGCTCTGCGCCTGCTGGGCGCCGAAGCGCGCATGAACCTGCAGGAACTGGTTAACGGCTCGTTTGCGCTGGGTGACTGGAAAGATCTTCAGGATGCGGCATCGGTTCTCATCGAAGCACCGCTGTATATCGACGACAGCTCCATCCTTTCCACGATTGAATTGAAAGCCCGGGCCCGTCGCTTCAAGGCCAAGCTCGGCGGACTGGGGCTGATCGTCGTCGATTACCTGCAGCTCATGAGCGCCAGCCGTGCCATGGACAGCAAGCAGAACGAAGTGGCCGAGATCTCCCGCGGGCTGAAAGCGGTCGCCCGCGAGCTGGAAGTGCCTGTGATCGCTCTGTCGCAGCTGTCGCGCGCTGTTGAGAGCCGCAACGAGAAGACTCCGCAGCTCTCCGACCTGCGAGACTCCGGCGCCATTGAGCAGGACGCCGACCTCGTTGCGCTGCTGTACCGGGAAAGCTATTACGCTAAAGATCCGGAAGGCCGCAGCGACAACTCGGCTTCGCTCGATATCGCTAAGAACCGCAACGGCCCCACCGACAAGGTGAGACTTGTCTTCCTGCGCGAGTACACGCGCTTCGAAGACATGGCCTACGGCCATTGAACTATTTCGCATAACGAAAAACGCCTTTTCCACCGCAAGAATGTGGAAAAGGCGTTTTTTTTGCTGTTCATTCAGTGTGCCGCTATGGGCAGCAGCTCGCGCATCGCTTCGCCGAGGGCTTTGACGCCTTCGTCCATCTGCGTCGGCGTGGCGAAGGTGAAGCACATTCTGAAACTGTGCTTGCCGCCGCCGTTGGGGAAAAATGGCTCGCCGACGACAAAAGCCACTTTGCGCATGATCGCTCTTTCGAACAGTTCGCTGGCGTCGATGCGCGGCGTTGTGACCCAGTAGAAGAAGCCGCCGTGCGGAGTAACCCATTCCGCTTCACCTGGAGGCAGGTGTCTGCGCAGCGCCGCTTCCATAAGGTCGCGTTTGCGGCGGTAGTTGTCGATGACCTTGGGCAGATTGGCGTCGAGCGCTCCCGACGCGCAGTATTGATGCACCAATGCCTGCGCCACGATACTGGTGCTGGTGTCTGCCCCCTGTTTGAAGACTGCCAGCGTGCGGATCAGCTCGGCCGGGCCGACGCACCAGCCCACGCGCGTGCCCGGCGCGAGAATCTTGGAGAATGAGCCGGCGTACAGCACGCATTCCTCGCTGTCGAGCGAGTAAAGCGTCGGCAGGTCTTCGCCTTCGAAGCGCACACTGCCGTACGGATCGTCCTCCATGATGATCAGACCGTAGCGATGAGCGATCTCCACGAGCTTGTGCCGTCGTTCGAGCGAGAGCGTAGCGCCCGAGGGATTATGGAAGTTGGGGATCGTGTAGATGAAGCGTACCTTGTGCCCATCGGCGATAACCAGGTCCAATTTTTCCGGCAGACTGTCGACCATCATGCCGTCGCTGTCACAGGGAACGGTGATGAACTTCGCTCCCTGATTGTACATGTTCAGCGTATTGCCGAGAAACGTCGGCTCCTCGGTGACGACGTAATCACCGCGGTCAACGGTGGCGCGGATCAGCAGATCGCAGACCTGCGAGCTGCCTGAGGTGACAAGGATCTCGTCGCGCGAAACGGTGCGCCCGAGGCGGGGCGCCATCCAGGTGCGGAGAAAGTCCAGCAGCGGCGGATAACCTTCGGTGGCGCCGTACTGAAGAATGTCGCGTCCTTCGTCGCGCAGGATCGATGCGCCGGCGTAAAACTCTTCCACGGGAAAAACTTCCGGCGCAGGCATGCCGCCGGCGAAACTGATCATGCCGGGCTGGCGGATCAAGCGGAACATCTCGCGGATCGGCGAGGGGCGAATGCCGAGCGCAGCGACGCTGTACTGCTTCTTAACGTTGAACGTCACGGAAAAACCTCCCTTAATCGCAAGAACTTTCATGCTGACGTTGATTATAGCGTTTTTTTGATAAAACTCACCATGAAAAGACGCGGAAAACAAAGGTGAAAAAGAGCAACTCCCGATGAATGCTGTTTCATCGGGAATTGACGCTCACAGTTTTACGCAGAGCTCCGATCTATGATGCTCTTCACGGCGCTATTCGCCCCAGAAGGTGTCGATTACGTCGTCTGACGGCGGGGCAGTGAGCAGGCTGACGGCGGCAAACGCGAAAAGGCTGACGAGCAGGCTGGGAACGATCACGTTCATGCCGTAGAAATTCTTCAGCCACGCCCCCATCGTGAAATAAGTGCCGACGCCGCAGACAGCGGATGCAAGCGCTCCGGCAGCGTTGGCGCGCCGCCAGTAGAGGCCGAGCACGAGCGGCCACAGAAATGCCGCTTCCATGCCGCCGAACGCGAACAGATTCAGCCACACGATCAGGCTGGGCGGACGCACGGCGGCAAGGAACACGACCGCGCCGAGGATGGCGGTGCTGAACACGCTCAGCTTTTTGATGCGCCGTTCGTCGCCGGCGGCGGTCGGATCGACGTAATTGATGTAGATGTCTTTGACGATCGTTGAAGACATCTGGATCAGCTGCGAGTCGATGGTTGACATCACGCCCGCCAGCGGTCCCGCCAGGAAAACCCCGGCTACAACCGGCGGCAGAACCTTTACGGCCAGCTGCGGCATGATCGAATCGGGCACCTCCAATCCTGGCAGCATAGCGCTGCCAAGAGCGCCGCAGAGATGCATGCCGAGCATGATGAAGCTGACGACGAACGTGCCGATGACAACAGCACCGTGCATTGACCGCGAGTCCTTGTAGCCCATGCAGCGCACGGCAGTGTGCGGCAGGCCGACCGTGCCGAAGCAGACCAGCACCCAGAAGGAAAGGATGAACGGCTTGGCGATGAAGTTGCCGGGGCCGAACGGCGTGAGCAGCGCTGGATTAGCCGCGGCAATCTTGTCCATGACGGCCTTCATGCCGCCGCTGGAAACGGAAATGCCCCAGATCATGGCAATTGTGCCGAGAATCATGACTACGCCCTGCAGCGCGTCGGTCAGAGCCACGGCACGGAAGCCGCCGATGGTGGTGTAGAGGACGACCGTACCGGCGAAGATGATCAACCCCCACAGATAGGGCAGCCCCATGATGGTCTCAAACAGCCGTGCGCCGCCAATGAACTGCGCCGTCATGGCCGACAGGAAGAACAGAATTAGACTGACGGAGGCGACGACGACCAGCAGCGGGCTGCGGTAGCGCACGCGCAGGAAGTCGTTGACTGTGATTGCGTCGATGCGCCGGGCGACGATGGCGAACTTTTTGCCCAGCACGCCCAGCGTCAGCCAGGCCGTGGGCACCTGGATCACCGCCAGCAGCACCCAGCCCAGTCCCGTCTTGTAGGCCACGCCGGGACCGCCGATGAAACTCGATGCCGATGTGTACGTGGCGACCAGCGTCATCGCCAGAACAAAGCTGCCCATGCTGCGGCTGCCGATGAAGTATTCGCTGAGAAAGTTTTTGCTTTTTTCCAGGCGTGCGCTGCTGTACAGCGCCAGCAGATAGACGCCGGCCAGGTAAACCAGTACGGGAGTCAGCAGCGGCCAATTAATCATGGGGGGGCTCCTCCTTTTCGTGCGGCGCCAGCGAGACGTTTTTGAACAGCAGCTTCACCATCAGCCACGCCAAAACGCAGAACAGCGTCGGGCCAGCGACGGAGCTGTAAAAGAACCATTCCGGCAGCCCCAGCACAAAGCGGTAGTGCGCAGGATCTCCCGATCCCAGCCCGTAGGCGAAAGCGTACCACCAGACGAAGAACGACAGCGCCAGGACCACGGAGCACAAAGCTTCGAAGTTGGCCTGGCGAAAGCGGCGGTCCATGTTTTTCATGGGCGAGAACCTCCTCTGTTTTTTCCGGCCGTGCTGAAAGCACTCCTCGCCTTTCGCCGGTCCCGCGCCGGCGATATGCTGTGATCCCACAAGGCTCAGTGCCGTCGTCCCCGCGCGGGCGGCTCGGAAAAGCCGCGCGGGGAGCTTCCGGCCGCCGTCGCTCCGACGGCGGCCGCCTTTGCGATGATGAAGAAAACGGCAGGCTCTATTATACGATAAATCCATAGCGGCTCAAGCGATATTTTGCTGTTGTCCGCGACCGTCCTTCGGGGGCCGAAGTGTGAAAATAATACTGTTTTTTGATAGAGCGTATTAGCATAGTTTTCGAGGCACTGCGAGGAAGTTCAGTCACGCGGAACTATCTCGCCGTGCTCTTGCCCTGTTCTTTAATCAAGAAGCGGCATAAGACGGAAAACGGCGGTGTCCCAAGCAGGAACGCCGCCGTTCGGAGCGAGTGGAGATGTTATTTGATCGTAAGATATTTCTCTGGGATCGGCAGTTCGGTGTTGCCCAGGTAGCCCAGGCCAAACACGTACGTGTCCTGGTAGACCAGCAGGTGATTTTTCTTTTCAAGCCCCGTCTGCGCGTCGCGGTAATAGGAACCGTTCCACTTGGCGCCGGGCGTGTTGGCCGCGTAAACTGCGAACAGGTCGTCGGCCTTGAACTGGCGGCGGAAGTTCCGAGCGCTGATGCCGGCTTCCACGCATTTCTTGCCGTACTCGGCGAGCCCGACTACGGTCGTGAAGCCGGAGGAATAGGCCCAGGTGCCCATGCGCTTCGCGCCGCCGCGTTTGACGACCTCCTCCTCAATGCGCTTGAGGATGGCGGGAAAATCACCGGCCACGCTGGAAAGATCCAGCCCCAGTGCGCCGGGATAGCCCATCAGCGGCGAAGGCACGTCGGCTTCAACGAAAAAGCCGCCGAGCGCGGCGATCTGCTTGAGCAGCGGCTCGGTGTGGGCGTCGTTCGTGCAGAAGAACGCCGTTTTCTGGCCGTAACGCTCAAGCCATACGGGCACGTGCTCGAGAATGAACTGCTGCGCGCCGGCCACGCCGACGTCGCTCATCGGGTCGGGAGCCGTCTCGGCATGAAAGGCAATGCCCAAGTCCTCGCAGGCCGCCTTCATGATGTTGAAGCGGCGCAGTTTAAGCTCCGAGCTGAGGTGGCGAGGAAAGGAAATGTGCATGAAGTCGGTGGCCCCCAGCTTCTTGGCGCCGTAGATGATCAAATAGCCGCGCGTGATTGAGTCGATGTTAGTGGCGAGATCGGCGATGCTCTCGATGACGCCGGGGTCTTCCTGCGGCTGGCCGGCGAAGAGCAGGATATCAGGGCGCTTCTCGCGGATGCGGCGAAACGCTTCGGTAGTGCCGGGGACCGCCGTCATGACCGCAACCACTTTCATCAGCGGATCGTCAGCGAAGGACGCGATCTGGCTGATCGTTGTCTCCATCTCGGTCATAAAGTTGTCCGGCATCGTCACGTGCTTGATATAGCCGCCGTCGGCCACGTCGCCGTAACGGCGGATCAGTTCCTCAGCGCCGCGCAGATTGTCCTCGGCCTGCGAGACGGTCTCGGTGCAGACGCCGATGTGGAACGGTGCCGCCGCGAAAGCCGTACCGGCTGCGCACAGGAACGCCGCCGCAAGTGTTGTCAGAAATTTGCGCATGGTACATCCCTCCTGCAAAATGATTTGCTCAGAAACTCCATATCAAAAGTAGCCGCCGCAATATTTTTTGTTAATTGGAATAAGCCGTTGCGGCCTCAGTCGTTCGGCACCGCTAATCCGAGCTTCCGTGCATAATGTCCGTACTCCCTTGTGCAGATTCCCCATTTTTCAGGAGCCTGCTTAATCGTCATGAAATCCATACTGAAACTCTTTTTTCGGTGTCTAAAGTCACTCACGGCAAGTTAAAAAAACATTTATATTCTACTCTAAGAAACGAACAAAAGCAATCGAAAGTTATGCCTTATTTTGAGTGATTTTCTTGGAAACACTCTCCAGCAAGCAGGGCTTTCATGTCACGAAAACCCTGCTTGCTGGGGACACTCCCCAATCCCCTAAGGACGCTGCCTGCGGCATTTGGCTGCGCATCCGTTCCGGATGCTTTACCGGCAGTTCCTGCCAGAGAAAAAGCCGGGGTGACTGTCATCCCGGCTTCAAAGAAATTCTTTACTTGTGCTTGCGGCCACCACACTTTTTGCAGTCCTCGTCGATACTCTTTTTCCAGTCTGCACTCAGCGAAGCACTGCACCGGACGGAACTGATTGCTTCGCTGAGCACATCGTAATTCAGCGCGGTTCCTTCCCTGTCGCACCGATAGCTGACCGAGCGGTCTGCGCCGATTCCGAACTGGTTTGAGGTCTCAACAGCGTCAATGTCGGCGCCGAGGAACAAAAACTCCCACCCGTATCTTTCCTTCTGCCGTTCGATCATCTGCTTCACTTTTTCGCTATTGTACCGACGGCTGGCATTTTCCATTCCGTCCGTAGTGATCACAAACATCGTGCGTTCCGGCACATCTTCAGGTCTTGCGTACTTATGGATATTTCCAATGTGATGAATCGCACCGCCGATGGCGTCCAATAATGCCGTGCTTCCGCGAACCGTGTAATCCCGCTCGTTCATCGGCTGGATGTCCTTTAGGTTTACACGGTCATGCAGAACTTCGCTCTCGTTGTCAAACAGTACCGTTGAGATTAGTGCTTCGCCTTCTGCCTTTTTCTGCTGCTCAATCATGGAATTGAATCCGCCGATGGTGTCCCGTCCAGTCCGCTCATGGAGCCGCTGCGGTCAAGGATAAAAACGATCTCTGTTAAATTCTTTCTCATGTGCTTGTCCTCCCAAAAGAAAATAGCTGCTTGGTTTCGCTCCTTACAGCCACAGTGTAATGATTTTCTTTTGTAGAGTGGTCGCATGGAAAGCGACATTTTTGCCCTTATGCTCCAATCGGGCTCTGATCAAAGGCAAATAGGGCTTCGTTGATTTCATATACATTATAGTTTCCTCGTTCGACAAAATACTCCACAATGATGTCGAGTTTACTCGAATGGGATAGTGTGAATCCTGCCCTGCCGAGCATCTCCCGCATCTGAGCAAGCGGCAGTTCCCAAGCCAACGCAAACGCCAGCACAGTCAGCTTAGACGGCTTATAATACTTGTTTGAGCGGATTTTTGAAAAGAGCTTCCGATCAGTGTTTGCTTTCTTAATAGCACTGGGCATCTGTCATGCCGCTTTCGTCAATCTTCCGAAGCAGCATTTCCGAAAAGCTCTCATCAAGCTGCCTCAATGCCTCTTCCAAAGATTGACTGCTGCAAGATTTACAGATTGCTTCTGGTGGTATCGGTGCAGGTGCAGCTTCAAAGCAGGGAACCTCCGCTAATGCTACTAACCGCCGCCTCTGTTCTGCCCGGCTGTCGGTATGCTCGTCCACATACCGATCATCTATGTATGCTGCAATGTCAGCAAACAGTTTTCCGCCAATCTGATACGCTTTTCGGTCAAAGATGACGATGTAGACCATCATCTCGTTTTCCAGCAGGAATGCACTGATGGTATCGACCGTCACTTTCAGTGCCTGATCTTTGGGATAGCCGTAAATGCCGGAAGAAATCAACGGGAAGGCCACCGACTGACAGCCATACTCCTTCGCCAGATTCAAAGATGTCCGGTAACAGGACTCCAGAAGCTCCTGTTCTTGATGCTTGCCATCCCGCCAACGCGGTCCGGCTGCATGGATCACATATTTGCAGGGCAGACGGTATCCCTTGGTGATTTTTGCACTGCCTGTTTCACAGCCGTGCAGAGTTCTGCACTCTGCAAGAAGTTCCGCTCCGGCAGCGCGATGGATGCAGCCGTCCACACCACCGCCACCCCAAAAGGAAGTGTTGGCCGCATTGACGATTGCGTCAACGCTCATTTTTGTAATATCATTTCTGATAATTTGTAAAGGCATGAAGCATACCTCTCATTCGTCAGATCAATGCTGGTGTCTGCGCCAAAACAGAAACAATCGCAATCGCCGCCAAAATTACAGCGACAACTACCACCGCAATTATGATTTTCCTTTTCATAGCACACCCGCTCTCTCTTCCTCCACAGTTCATTCAGCATTTCTTCTACTGCATTCTTTAACCCGTTCATCCACATCTTCTCTCAGTGCCAAAGCCAACGAAAGTTCATCTACAATGTTCCGTGTAGATAGTTTTCTGGGATTGTATCTCCACATTTCTACAGCGCCTGCATCTGCGAATCCTGCAAGCTGTTCGTCACAACATCCTTCCATTGAGAGATTTTTTTCTGCTGCATAACATTTGAAGTCCGATGCATTCAGCATAGAACCCTCTGCCAATGCCGAGTATCCGCTTTCTAACAAGTCTGTTCCAACAAATTCTTTTGGAATATAGACTGTTTGCTTTATCGGATTCAGAAGCTTACCCTCTGCTTTCTGGAACAACACTTTCGGTGAATCCCCAAATAACAGAATCTTCTGCGCTCCCATTTTCTTTGTCTGCGACAATCCCATTCCTCAAGCTGCTTCGATGCTCTCGATATAGATGTTGGCGTCAATTTCAAGTCTTTCGCAGCTTGGCTTGTAGACAGCTCTTGTGCGCCCTCATAGATGAAATGCAGCTGCCGCTGCGCCGATGAAAGGATTTCCTCCCTTGTCTGCGTTTCAGCAGTGCACCGTTCCTGTAAATACAATGTCATGAAGGGCAAATAAATCTGCCTTCCTTCTACATCAAAAGGGATTTTCTCTCGAATCAAATATTCTTTCTGGCGAAAGGCAATCTCTTTTAGCACCAGAACAACAGGCAAATTTTCATTTTTCTGTATCATAACTCTTTTTAAGTTAAGATGTAATATTCAAGTCAAGATTAGCCGAAAGTCAACATCACCATTGCTAATTTTCACGAAAAAAAAACGGTGCAGCATGAGCATGACACCCATCCTGCACCGGACATTCCACCACCGGCGACACTGTCTGTTTCTTTTTCCTGCCGCACTTCATTCGCTTTTACCGAGTATTTTATTCAAAGCTTCCTCCGTCACACGGCGGAGGAAAGGCGCTCTGCTGCGAATTTCTAGTTCGCCGCCGGGGTCTTGAACGAGGCGGCCGTATCCCTGATAATGGTATCGAACGCTTTTTGTTCGCTTTTGGGATAGGTGAACTGGAGCGCGTAGATCGTGTCGCCGCTGAGCTGCTGCCGCAGGTAAATGATCTTTCCTTCGTCGTCGAACCATGACAGCACGAACCAATTCTGCTTCTTGTTCAGCCGCCGGTAAGCGATGGAGCGCTCTCCGGCGGCGAAGTCGGCTGCCTCGGCGAGCGTCTGCTCAAGCACGTTGTACTGCCCCCACACGGCGATCTCCCCCTGCGGAGAGCTGCTGATGAAAACGCGTCCGTCGCCGTTTTCCGCTTCCGGCTGCGGCGTGAAGCTTTCCGGCACGTCGACGCTGTAGCCGAAACGGGCGTTTTCGTAATGGGATGCGGGCGCCGAGACCGCGAGGAGTCCGCTCATAAAGATCCCTAAAAACATCGAGAAAAAAGTTTTTTTCACGGATAATCTCCTTTTATTCCTGCAATAACTCTTGCGAAAAATTCTAAACTCATTTTCAAAAAAAAGGAGGGGATTCCCCTCCTAAATAGCTTACGAAGAGCTACGCTTTGATCCCTTCGCTTTCGGCTTTCATCTCCTGGATAGCCGCAGCGATGCGGGAGATTCCCTCCTCGATGACGTCGGGCGGGCAGTAGGTGTAGTTCAAACGGGCGTTGTTGGTGCAGGCGCCGGGTTCGACGGCGAAGGCAGAACCCTGGATGAAAGCAACCTTCTTGTCGAGCGCGCGCTTCATCAGTTCGTCGGTGTTGATGCCGGGCACGTTGATCCAATAGAAGAAGCCGCCCCGGGGCTTGACCCATGTGACGCCGAGAGGTGCCAGGTGGTGCTTCATGCTCTCTTCCATGGAATCGCGGCGCTTGCGGTAGTTGTCAATGATTTTCGGCAGGTGCTCGACAAGGTGTCCCTTTTGGCAGTACTCGGCGACCAGCGCCTGATCGATGGAGCTGGAGCAGAGATCGGTGCTCTGTTTGAAGACGCACATCTTGCGGATGATGGCGGGATCGCCGATGACCCAGCCCGTGCGCGTGCCGGGGGCCAGAATTTTGGAGAACGAACCGGCATAGAGCACGTTGCCGACCTTGTCGAACGAGAAAATGGAGGGCAGATGTTCGCCTTCATAGCGCACGTAGCCGTAAGGATCGTCCTCGAAAATGCCGATGTCGTACTCCTCGGCGATAGCCGCCAGCTTTTTGCGCTTTTCGACGCTCATGGTCATGCCGCCGGGATTCTGGAAATTGACGATCGTGTAGATAAATTTGACTTTTTTGCCCTCGGCGCGCAGCGACTCGATCAAAGCGGGCACCTTTTCGACCTGGAGTCCGTCAGCGTCGCAGGGAGCGCCCCGGCATACGCCGCCGTGATTCATGAACACGGTGATGGCGGCCATATAGGACGGGTCTTCGGTGATGACAATGTCGCCGGGATCGAGCATAGCCCAGGAAAACAGGTCAAGCGCCTGCTGCGAGCCGGTGGTCAGGACGATCTGATCCATGCCGACCTTACGACCGAGGCGTGGCTCCATGAAGTTGATCAGGAACTCGCGCAGCTCAGGGTTGCCGTCGGTGGTGCCGTATTGGAGCAGTTCGGTGCCCTTGTCCTTAAGCAGATGGGCGCTCTCGTAAAACTCGCTGACGGGAAAAACCTCAGGCGCGGGCATGCCGCCGGCGAAGGAGATCATGCCGGGCTTTTTGATGACCGCAAGGATCTCGCGGACGGGTGACGGGCGTGTGTGCATTGCTTTGTAGCTGAAATTGCCATTCCACGTGCTGCTCATGATGAAAAAACACCTCCTCGAAAGTTTCTCTCTCGTGCCAGCGGCGTGGGAGCCGATTCATTTGCGCTCCGACGGAGAGATGGTCTCGTGACCTTAACAACAATAGCGTGTAATTATATTATACAAAAGAATTTTAACTCTGACCATAGTGGGTCGGGGATGAAATATTTTATCTGCTTAAAATATTAAGAACAGGTGTGAAGTGTCATTTTGTTGTATGCAGTAAATGTCAGTATAATTCCCTGCTCGGGAGACATCCGACGAACCGTTTAGGGAGTTTTGATGAGTGGCGCGCCGGCGTTCCGCTGCCGTATGCTTGTCCGCCGCTGTACGGATTGTTATAATGTTGGCCGGCGGGGGAAGCCTGTCAGAAGGGGCTGGGAACGGCGGCAAAAAAGCGGCAGCAGAACGTTTTTTTGATCAGGGCGGTGCGGATTTTTCCGCTGGCGCTTTCGCCGCCGGCAAAAGCCGTCGTGAGTCGTTCCATTGACGTCCCCGATCCGGCGCGTCCCAGCAAAAATTCCCATTCGGTCAGACGCTGCCCTGTCTGTGCGATTCGCGATTGATCCGCGATTCGATTTTCGATTGGATGAAGAGAAAATCGGCGTGCCGGTGTGACTTTTGACCGGCATATGACAGGAGTCGGAAAAGAATCTGCCATGAACGACAAAATTCGAACGCTCGCGGCGCGCTTGATCGCGGAACACGATTTGCCGCCACGGGAACTGCAGACACTGCTCGAAAATAACTCGCCCGAGCTGCGCCGCATGCTGGCAGGCGCGGCGCAGGCGCTGTGCCGCGCCTATTACGGCGACGCCGTATACGTGCGCGGTCTGATCGAGTTCACCAATGAGTGCCGCAACGACTGCTATTACTGCGGCATCCGCCGCGGCAACGGTGCCGTGCGGCGCTACCGCCTCAGCGAAGATGAGATCCTCGGCTGCTGCCGGCAGGGCTATAATTGGGGATTTCGTACGTTCGTGCTGCAGGGCGGCGAGGATCCGAAGTATCCGTCCGAACGTATCGCGTCGCTCGTGGCTTCCGTCCGCCGCGAATTCCCCGACTGCGCCGTGACGCTTTCGGTGGGCGAATGCAGCGACGAAGCCTATCGGATGTTTTTTGAGGCCGGCGCCGAACGCTATCTTCTGCGCCATGAGACGGCCTGCGGCGGACATTACCGCATGCTCCACCCGCTGCGGCAGCGACCGGAAAACCGCAGGCGCTGTCTGTGGACGCTCAAACGCCTCGGCTATCAGGTCGGCTCGGGATTTATGGTCGGTTCGCCCGGTCAGAGGCCGGCGCACCTTGTCGCAGATTTTCAGTTCATGAAGGAACTGCAGCCGCAGATGATCGGCATCGGCCCTTTCATTCCTCAGCGCGACACGCCTTTTGGCCATGCGCCGGCGGGCACTCTGGAAATGACACTGCTGTGTCTGTCGCTGCTGCGCCTGTTTTTCCCAAAAGCCCTGATTCCCGCTACCACGGCGTTGGGCACGATTGCTGCGGACGGACGTGAGCTGGGGATTTTGGCCGGCGCCAATGTCGTCATGCCCAACCTTTCGCCGCCGACCGTGCGCCGGGATTACGCCCTTTACGACCACAAGATCAGCACCGGCGAAGAAGCCGCCGAATACCGTGACGCTCTCGCGCTGCGCATGAAAAACATCGGCCGTCATTTGACGGTCGGCCGCGGCGACGCCTACGGTTTCCCGCCGCGCTGCAAAAAATCCTGAACCGGTCTTTATCGGTTCAGGATTTTTTTGTGCGAATATATTCATGCGGACGGCGGAAAATCAGTCTGCCGCTGCGTTCTTGAAAGGCATTGGCGGAGCGTACGGCTCAAGAAATTCAAGCAGCGAGACGATATTGGAGCGGCGCGCATAGTCCATCAGCGTGGCGAAGTCCTGCGCCGTGGGCTGATGAACGAAGCAGGCAATCAGTTGATTGAGCCCGTCGGCGATGATCTCGCGGTCGTCGAGCTCTTCGCCCAAGCGGATACGCAGCATGGCCAGCTCGTGTTCTGCCGCATCACGCACCATCGGACTGTGCCGGGCGGCGTTGATGAGGCGGATTTTCTCCTCCACGTCGTTGGTGAAGCTCTCGGCGCGGCGCAGCAGCCGGTCGGCACGGATGCCGTCGATGCCGAACCAGAATCCGCCCACAGCTGCGGCGAGCATGAAGGCTCCCGTCAAACGATAGAACGGCGAGGGCAATTTTTTCGGCGCGAACACGCTCTCTTTGCCCCAGAAAAGGTGTCGGCTGCAGAGCGCAAAGGCGAGAGCGACCCAGAGCGAGTTTTCGATGCGGTGAAACGGGCGCGTCCAGAGCGCGTCGAACCATATCAGAAACAGAAACGAACTGCCCCATAGGAACTCCATGGGCAGACGGCGGCCGCGGTGGCGGCGCACATAGCGGCACAACGCCGCCAGCCAGAGCAGGGCGGCCAGCAGCAGCGACATAACGCCCCCCAGGCCGAACTCGCAGAACCACTGCAGGATTTCGTTGTGCGCCCAGTAGGTGAACTGCCATTTCATGGCAGGATCAAGCATCATGGCGGCGTGCTGTCCCTGAAGGTAGTGCCATTTGAACTGTCCCAGGCCGACGCCGGTCAACGGCCGGAATGCGCCGATCTGCCACGACGTCTGCCAGATTTCCCGTCGGGCGGCAATGTCGGCGATGTTTCTGATCATATCGCGAGTCTTCAGCAAAAAGTCAAAGCCCCGTCCTGTGTCGGCGAGAACGAATACGGCCAGCACGGCGAAAAACAATGCGGCGCCAAGAGCGGCGCGTTTGAGCTGAGCGCGGTTCCGCGAGGTGAAGAAGATCATCAGCGTCATTGCCAGCGTACCCACCCAGAACGCGATGATTCCGGAGCGGCTTGTGGACCGGATCAGGCACCACGACATAATTATGTAGAAAAGCAGGTTGCCGGCGTTCATGATCCTGTTCCGGAGATTTTTGGCGGAAAAGCTGCCGTAACAGACGAAGAGGAACAGTGACGAAAACAGCGCCATCGCCAGCCACAGCGCGAGCATATTCTGCTGTCCTGTGTTGCCGATGTAGTGCCCCGGCGTCTGCATGACCAGTCTCAGTCCCCAGATCGGCGCGACGAGATCGCGCACCTGCAGCTCGGCGAAAATCCCGTTGATTGCGGCGTTCAGCGCCGCCAGCCAGAGGATTGGACGCAGCCAGCTCCTCTTGAAAAAGGAGAACGACGCCAAATAGAAGACGACGCAGCCGGCGAAAAAGAACCACTCGCGCTGCCAGCCGGGCACGGAACGGATTGGCACCCAGTGCGGCTGCAGCGTCACAAAAACCATGAAGAGCAGCCAGTAAAGCCCCATGACGTCGAGGCGCAGCGGCCCGTGCCTGCCGTCGAGCAGCGCGGAGCCTCCCGTGCAGAGCGCCAGCAGCCCGACGGGGACCAGCGCGAAGCACCACTTCATCAGGTGCAGCGTCTGAAAGAACGAAGTGCCTGAATACACCAGGTTCGGCAGCGTCAAACTGACTGCAAAAAGCAGGAAGAACAGCGCGCTGCGAAAAGGATTCCCGGAGTCGGACGCAGTCTCCGGCGTGGCAGACAGCGGTGAAGCATCGTGCAGTTTCACGGCGAAATCTCCTTTTCTCGAAAATTTTCCATACTATAGCATAAGAACGGCCGCCATGAAGCGAGGATGTGCGCGAGAAAAGAAAGCTTCTGTGATACAATTAAAAATTAATCGACGCGATGATAGTTTTGTGCGGAGGCGCAGCAATGGGACGACATGACATGAAAGCGACGAAACAGACACGCGAAAAAACGGAGCGCGTGCCGGCGGAAAGAAAGGGAAGCCCCCCGGCTGCACCGGCAGGAGGCACCGTAACATGGCCGCGGCGTTCGAGGCAGCAGCGTTCCGTGAGGCTGCCGGCCCTGCATGAAAGCGGCGCGGCGGCAGACAGGCAGATCGGCCGACGCCTTCCCCTTTCGACGGAGACGAGCACGCCGATGCCTGCCGGGCGGCGCACGGAGGAACCGCTCCGTTCTGCGAAGCCGGATGCGGGGGCTGTGCCGCCGCAGCCGGTCTCGCCTTGTAAGACGAAACGCGCGGAGAAAAACTGCGCTGCAGCCGAAAATGTCTCTTCTGCGCGGCGAGTACGGGAGGAGCAGCCCCAAGCGAAAGAGCCTTGGTTCGTTCGTTTCCTGCGCGTCATTCTGACAGCCGGTATCTGCGCGCTGGCCGCTGGATTCTATTTTCTGTGGGCAAGACAGAGCGCGGAAGAGGCTGTGCCGCCGCTGTTCATGCCGCAGCCCTATTTTTATGAGGAAGAGCAGCCGGTTCACGCGCTGCTGCTCTGGCATGAGAAGGTGCTCACCGCTCTGTCGGACGGCACGGTGCAGCTGGCTTATGGGGGCAAACTGGCGGCAGTGGCCGACAATGAAGTGGTAGCGACTGTCTTGGCGCGCGGGCGCACGACTGCGATCCGCACGCCGGCGCGGGGGTACTTTTTGCCGGCCATTGATGGCGCGGAGGATCGCTGGGATTATCCGACGCTGTGGCTCAGTTCCGGCTTGCTTCCCAAAGCGCCGGAGCTGCGTTGGATTGAAGATCTGAAGCCGCTCGACACGGCTGCCCGCGCGGTAGGCAAACTGATCTATCTGCCTCAGGAGCCGCGGGCGATTTTCTACCTTGATCTGACTGATCGGCTGCGTGCTGAATTGGAGCGCGGCTTTATTTCCATCCGCCGTGAATCAAAGGGACCGAAGTGGACGGCCCGCGTGCGCGTGTATGTGAAATACGGCGACGAGCGCGCCAAGGTGGCCCTCGATATGCCTTATTTCCCCATGGACATGGCGCTGTCGCGCGAGGTGGACTTCCTTGTCTGCTCCGACGAATATTCGGGTTTGGTGGTGCCGGACTCTGCGGTGACGATCCGCCGCGGCACTTACGGCGTTTTTGAGCTGGTCGGCGACCGGCTCGTCTTCCGCAGCGTCACCGGAAAGCCCATAAAAGACGGCCGCTTTTTCATTGCCTCGGGGCTTTCTGCTGGAAATCCTGTTATACTTGAAGCGGCAAATGCCGAAGAAAAGAGGGTGCGGTTATGGTAGAGTCGGAAATGTCCGCGTCGATCCAGTCGATTTTGGACCGCATGGAATCAGCGGCGCTTCGGAGCGGGCGCAGGGCGTCGGATGTGACGCTGCTGGCAGTGAGCAAGACCAAGCCGCTGGAAACTGTGGCCGCGGCGGCCCGTACCGGACTGGTGACTCATTTTGGCGAAAATCGCGTTCAGGAGGGACAGGCGAAGATCCCCAGATTCCCCGCGGAATTCGGCGCCGTCTGGCATCTGATCGGTCATCTGCAGCGCAATAAAGCGCGTAAGGCAGTGGAACTCTTCGACGTGATTGAAAGCATTGACAGCGAGGGAATTGCCGCGGCGCTCGAGCGCGTCTGCGCCGAAAAAGACCGGCGCCTGGACGTGCTGATTGAGGTCAACAGCTCCGGTGAAGCATCGAAAACGGGAGCGCCGGCGGCGACGGTTCCCGTGTTGGCTGATTTTGTCAGAGTTCAATGCCCGCATCTGACGCTTCAAGGGCTGATGACGATCGGCCCGCTGGGCGGCGACGAAAAAGCGGTTCGCGGCGCTTTCGACGCCACGCGCGAACTGCGCGACCGCCTGCGCCTTTCAGCGAGCGATCTGCCGCGACTTTCCATGGGCATGAGCGGCGATTTCGAGTGGGCGATCGAAGAGGGCAGCACTGAAGTTCGTGTGGGAACCGCAATCTTTGGACATCGTTAGGAGGAAATCCCCATGGCCAACAAACTTTTGTCATTTCTCGGTCTCGCCGACAGCGGCGACGTAGTGGTGGAATCTCATCGGAACAAGAAGCGCCGTACCGACTATATGAAGAAGATCCAGCGTCTTGTCGTCCCCGACGATGAGGAAGAGGCGGAAGTTCCAACGGCGGCAAAAGAAGCGGCTCCCGCAGTGATGGAAGTCGAACGCTCTTCTGCCGCCGTCGTGAAAACTGTCAGGGAAAACGGCGAATCTGAGAAAGCTGCGGAATGCGAGAACGAGGGCGGAGCTCATGCGGCAGAGCCTTCCGACAGTTCTTTTTCCAGCCGTCTGCGCCGCTTTGGCGAGTCGCTGCGGCGCCAGGACGACGCAGTCCCGCCGTTGGTGCTGGTCAAAAAAGGCGCCGCCGGAATGCTCGACGACATCGAAGATGCGCTTGTACAGGGACAGACGGTGATGCTCGATTTCGAGAGGGAAGACCGCAAGACGGCCTCCGAGGTGGCCCGCCGCATGGCAGATTTCGTGCGCATGCACGACGGCGCCTTCTACACGGTGACGAGCACGAGTCTGTTGCTTTCGCTGAACAAGAATGCCGTGATCGAATGGCTGCCCGAAGAAAACGGGCAGGAGCAGTAGGGGATGGCAAACGACCTGGACTTGCTCAAGGTCGTGGACGTGGAGGGTGTCGTTTTTTCGCGGGGCCTGCGCGGCTATGCGGCCGACGAAGTCGATGAGTTCCTCGACCGTGTCGCCGACACGCTGCAAAGATACTCTGAACTCCACGCCACCGATCAGATGCGCATCCGCGAGCTGGAGACGAGCATCAGAGAGAACGACGAGCTCAAGGTGTCGCTGCAGAACGCGCTGACTATGGCGAAAAAAACTTCCGAGGATTTTCTCGCCTCGTCCCAGAAGGAAAGCGAAGCCGTGCTTGCGCAGGCGAAAGCGAGAGCCGAAGGCATCCTGGCCGACGCCGTTGCGCAGAAAACGCAGCTTCTCGGCGAGATTGAGGAACTGCGCCGCTCGAAAGAGCATTTCGTTGCCGACGCCAAGGCCGCTGTGCTGCGGTACAACATACTGCTCGACGGACTGCAGGAGAAGAAAGGTCAATGAACCAAGGCTTCCTCCGCCTGGACGACCCGGTGACGGGCATCCGCGGCATCGGCGAGGCGAAGGCACTGCTGCTTCAGCGCCTCGGCATCACGACAGTGGAAGATCTCGTATATTTTTTCCCACGCCGCTATGAAGACCGCCGGCAGATCGTGATGATCCAAGATCTTGCGCCCGGCGGACCGCCTCAGGCTTTCCGGGCTCGGATTGTTTCCATTGAACAGCGCGTGGCGCGAAGCAACCGCCGTATGCAGATCACGCGCGTCTGCCTCAGCGACGGCAAGAACGTGGCTTGGGCTCTATGGTTCAACCGCTGGAACCTGAGCAAAATTTTGCGGGAAGGAATGGAACTGGCGCTTTACGGCTCGCTGGAGCCGCGCCGTCCCATGCCGGAGCTGCTCAATCCCGAGTTCGAGATCCTCGACGGCAGCGATCCGCACAGCGTGGGACGCATCGTGCCCGTTTATTCCGCGACGGCCGGGCTGAACGAAAAATGGCTGCGCCGCGTCATCGGCACGGTGCTCGAAACTCTGGCTCCGGCGATCCCTGATATTCTGCCGGCGCCGATCGTCGAGAAGTTCCATTTTATCGACGCTGTCTCTGCTGTGCGTCAGATGCATCAGCCCACCGACGAGGCGCTCTTCCGCGCCGCACGGCAGCGCCTCGTCTTCGAGGAGTTCTTTTTGCTCCAGGTCGGCCTGGCGCTGCGCCACCGCCGCGGCTGTCTTGAAAAGAAAGCTCCGGCGCTGACAGGGGCGGAGGACCTGACGCGGAAGTTCCTCGCCGGGCTTCCTTTCGAACTCACTGATGATCAGCGCCGCGTTGTACAGGAAATCGCTGACGACATGCGCCGTTCCGTGCCGATGAACCGACTGCTGCAGGGGGACGTCGGCTCGGGAAAGACTGTCGTTGCAGTGTTGGCGATTCTGCAGGCGCTCGATTCTGGCGTGCAGGCTGCCATGATGGCGCCGACGGCTGTGCTCGCCCAGCAGCATGCGCTGACGCTGAGCCGATGGCTCGGTCCTCTGGGCGTCGAAGTCGGCCTGCTGACAGGCGGTGTCGCCTCCGCTGAAAAGAAAAGGCTCCTCGAGCGTTTGTCCGACGACACGCTGTGCGTCGTCGTCGGCACTCATGCGCTGATCCAGGAAGCCGTCAGCTTCAAGCGGCTGGGCCTGATCGTCATTGACGAGCAGCACCGTTTCGGTGTGCTCCAGCGCAAAGCTCTGAACAGCAAAGCGGGCGCTGAAGCGCCGCATACGCTGGTGATGACGGCTACGCCGATTCCGCGCACGTTGGCCCTTTCGGTCTACGGCGACCTGGCCGTGTCCACGATCCGTCAGCTGCCGAACGGCCGCCAGCCTGTCAAATCCGTGTGGATTGGCGACAACCGCCTGCCGAGAATGCTGCACTTCCTCGAAAGCGAAATGGCCGCCGGCCGTCAGATCTATTGGGTCTGCCCGCTCATCGAGGAAAGCGGGAACTTCGACGCCGCGCCGCTGGAGTCGCGCTTTGAAAAGCTCCGGAGTGAATTCCCGAACCGGCGTTTGGCCATGCTTCACGGCCGCATGAGCGAAAAGAAAAAAAACGCCGTCATGACCGAATTCTCAGCGGGGCGCATTGACCTGCTCGCCTCCACGACCGTCATTGAAGTTGGCGTCGACGTGCCCAACGCGACGGTGATGGTCGTGGAAAACGCCGAACGTTTCGGCCTTTCGCAGCTCCATCAGCTGCGAGGGCGCGTCGGCCGCGGTTCCGCTAAGTCCTGGTGCATTCTCTACGCCGATCCGAAAAATTCCGAGGCAGAACACCGCCTCGATCAATTCTGCGCCCTCAGCGACGGTTTTGCGATCGCCGAGGCGGACATGCAGATGCGCGGTCCGGGCGAGTTCTGCGGCGTGCGCCAGCATGGCTTGACGGACTTCCGCGTCGCCGATCTGATCCGCGACGGCGCCGTCATGGAGACCGCGCGTCAGGAAGCGTTTGCTCTGGCCGCGCAGGGCGACCCTTACGAGAACTTCCCGATGCTCATGCAGGCCGTGATGAGCCGCTATGGGCGCATGCTCGACATCGCGAGGACTGCCTGATGAAAAAGGAGCGTGCTTTGCCTTTTCCCGTTCTGCCCGACGATGGAGACATAAAGTGGGAGTCCGTGCTGATCCGTCTCGTTTCAACCCCGCGTACGCGCAAAGAGCTGGAGCGGAAACTGCACGAGCGCCGCTGCCCTGGGGAGAAAGCGGCAGAGCTGCTGGACCGTTTCGAAGAGATCGGCATGATTGACGACCGCGCCTATGCGCTGCTCTATATCGATTCCAAGCGCGATTTCGGCCTGCGCCGTCTGCGCGACGAACTGAGAGCGCGCGGCGTCAGTCATGCTGATATCGACGATGCTCTTGCGAAGAGCGAAGTCAACGAGTCTGAGCGGGCGCTGCGCCTGGCGCGCCAGTGGGCAAGTCAGCGCGGCATGACGCCGCAAAAGCTTGATGCCCGTCTGTGCCGCCGCGGTTTTTCGTCGTCCGCTGTGCGCGAGGTGTCTGCCCAGCTGCGCGAGGAATTTGGCAATTCCCGCGGTCTCGGCGAAGAATCTGACGACGGCGGTGAATAGCGGTCCGGAATAATCCGCGGAAGCCCAAGAAGAACTCTCTTGCTGAGGGGCTTCCGCCTTGTTGTAATACTATTTTCCAATTAAGATGTCGAATATTTATAGAAGCACTGCGGGGAAAGATCCGCAAAACGAGCTGTGCAGACCGCGCAGCGGTCGAGGTAATCCTGAGCGATTGAACTTTCCTGCAGCGCCAGAGAACCGCGTTAATACTTTCTATCAAAAATGAGTATAGACGGTGAACGTCTGAAAATTCCTGGAGAGCTTTCCGGCCCTTTGTCGGGGAGTTTTTTATGTTTTCCCCTTGTGGAGTTTTGCAGAGAACTGTAAAATAAAGAACGTTGCAAGCAGATCTTTGTCACGTTCGTATTTCCTGTAAAACGTATGTTTCTATCGTTGTTTATTCCCTTCAGAAGAAATACGGACTTCCGTTGTTGCCTGAGAGTAACGAGGGCAACTTTACATTGACAAATTCAATAAGGAGTGAGAACTTTTGAGTATTTATCTGGTACTTGGAGTGCTCCTTGGCATTATCGGGGGCACAGTGGCAGGAATGCTCATCGCCAAGGGAGTAGCCGAGCGCAAAGTGGCGGAAGCGCGCTCTCAGGCGGAGAACATCATCAAGGAAGCACAGTCCAGCGCTGAACGCGACAGCAAACTGCTGGTTTCGGAGGCCCGCGACGAAGCTTCTAAAATCCGTCTCGAAGCCGAACGGGATGCCAAGGAACGGCGCGTGGAGCTGCAGCGTACCGAACGCCTTCTGGAACAAAAAGAAGAAAAACTTGACCGCAAGCTGGAAAAACTTCAGCACCGTGAAGACGAGATGAAAGCTCGCCAGGACGATCTGGAAAAGAAGATCCATGAAGCCGATGAACTCTGCAAGAGACGCGTCTCAGATCTCGAACAAATCGCCCAGATGACCAGCGACCAGGCCCGTGCCCAGCTGCTTCGTGAGGTTGAAGAGAGCGCTCAGCACGCGATCGGTCTGCGGCTGGCGGAAATGGAAGCTCAGGCTCAGCGCGATGCGAACAAGAAAGCTCGTGAGATCATCGTCACTGCCGTGCAGCGCTGCGCCGTGGAGAAGTCCTCAGACGTTGCTGTCAGCACCGTGTCGCTGCCGAACGACGAGATGAAGGGGCGTATCATTGGGCGTGAAGGGCGTAACATCCGCGCCTTTGAGACGGCTACCGGCGTCGACTTGATCGTTGACGACACTCCGGAAGCGGTGACGCTGAGCTGCTTTGATCCCGTGCGCCGCGAGATTGCTCGACTGTCCCTCGAAAAGCTGGTCGTGGACGGCCGCATTCATCCCGCCCGCATCGAGGAGCTGGTCGCCAAAGCTGCTGCCGAAGTGGAAGAGGCCATTGCCGATGCCGGCGATCAGGCGCTGATGGAACTCGGCATCAAACAGATGAATTCCGAGCTGGTCCGCACTATAGGCCAGCTGCGCTATCGTTACAGCTACGGCCAGAACGCTCTTCAGCACAGCATGGAAGTGGCGTACATCTCAGGAATGATCGCTGCGGAACTGGGAGTCAACGAAGAGCTGGCCCGCCGCGCCGGGCTGCTTCACGACATCGGCAAGGCCGTCGACTTCAAGATTGAAGGACCGCACGCCCTGATCGGCGCCGACCTCGCTAAGCGTTACGGCGAACCGCCCGAAGTCATTAACGCTATCGGTTCGCATCACGAAGACATGGAAGTCAAGAGCATTTACGACGTTATCGTCGCTGCTGCCGACGCCATCAGCGCAGCCCGCCCCGGCGCCCGCCGCGAGAGCATCGACGCTTATGTCAAACGTCTGGAAAAACTCGAGACTCTGGCCAACAGCTTCAAGGGCGTCAGCAAAGCTTTTGCTATCCAGGCTGGACGCGAAGTGCGCGTGCTGGTCGCGCCCAGCGTTCCTGACGAGGCAGCAGTAGCTAAGCTGGCTTATGACATCGCCCGCAAGATCGAGGAAGAACTGAAGTACCCCGGCCAGATTAAGGTTACCGCAATTAAGGAAATCCGCGCCGCTGACCTCGCCAAGTAAGGTTCTTTTTATGAGAATACTTTTCGTTGGTGACATCGTCGGCAGCCCCGGACGAAACGCCTTTTTCGCCATGCTGCCTCATCTGCGACGCCTGAAAGGCCCCTTTGATTTCGTTCTTGTCAACGGCGAAAACAGCGCCGCCGGCCGCGGTCTCACCGAAAAAATTATGAATGAGTTCTTCGCTGCCGGCGTGGACGGCATCACCTCAGGCAACCACATCTGGGATAAAAAAGAGTTTCTTCCTCTTTTGGATGAAGAGAGCCGCGTTCTCCGCCCTCTCAATTATCCACAGGGAGTGCCCGGCCGCGGCTGGACGATCCTTGCTGGGAATAACGGCAAAAGACTGGGCGTCGTCAATATCCAGGGACGTGTTTTTATGCCCCTTACTGACTGCCCTTTCCGTTCTATGGACGATGTTCTGCCGAAACTGGGCAACATTCCTGTCTTCGTCGATTTTCACGCCGAAGCTACCTCGGAAAAGCGCGTCATGGGACTGTACCTGGACGGTCGGGTCTCCGCCATGGTGGGGACTCATACGCACGTCCAGACGGCCGACGAAGAAATTCTGCCCAGCGGCACTGCTTACATTAGTGACGTCGGCATGACGGGGGCGTTCTGCAGCTCCATCGGCATGACCTACGAAAGCGTTTTGCCCCGCTTTCTTACCTCTTTGCCGGCTAAGTTTGAAGTTGCTCAAGAAGACGTACGCCTGAACGGCGTCATCATTGACATTGACGATGACGACGGCAGAGCCTGCGGCATCGAGCGCGTGGCGATTCGCTCAGGTGAGTTGGACGAACTCATCGACAAAAAATAATCCGAAAAAATTTGAGAGCAGAGAAAAATCCCGAAAACTTGAGTTTTCGGGATTTTTTTGTCGCCGGAGAGCATTAAGCGTTGCTGTTGGGATCAGTTATGGATGATCTTTCAGCAGCGCTCAGAGCGATACATAATGAAATCTTATTGACTACAAGTAAGTTATTAACATCTACTAAAAGAAGATATAGACAAAAAATCCCCGAAGGTGTATCATTCCTATTGCACTGAACGAAACACGGTTCACATTGAATCGCCAAACGTCAGTGCATGCTCCTTGACAAAAGAAGAGGACGAGGAAGAGAAGCCAAGCGAGATCGAGCCGAAGGAAAGCGTAAGGAATAATAAAGGATTTAACGGAGAGTTTGATCCTGGCTCAGGACGAACGCTG
>Ga0129314_1000172_pt1 | contig 82693 bp, 67 predicted proteins | sample O1111metagenome_FD_94431 | JGI IMG/M metagenome (GOLD analysis project Ga0129314, IMG submission 94431) | Orangutan individual fecal microbial communities from fecal samples from Wisconsin, USA - O1111 metagenome | ecosystem: Host-associated > Mammals > Digestive system > Large intestine > Fecal... | reverse complement strand
TAAGTCTTTCTAAAAGCTCCTCACCGGTAATAGCCCTTTTGTTAATTAGTTTATCTAGTAACGCCAAATTTTTTACTATTTGTGTTTTTATAAAAAAACACCAGATACCCCCCCACCAAAATAAAAGGAATACTTAACCATTGTCCCATATTTAGCATCAAGCCTTTCTCAAAATCGACCTGTTCCTTTTTTAGGAATTCTATAAAAAACCTGAAAGTAAATATCAGGATAAGTACCAAACCGAATAAAAAACCTCTTTTCAATGTTTTACCCCTCTTATTGTAAATCATGAAGACTAACAAAAAGAATGTCAAATAGGCAATGGCCTCATACAATTGTGCCGGATGTCTGGGAATCCGGTCAACTCTCGTAAATATAAAAGCCCATGGTAAATTCGTTGGATTTTCGATAATCTCTGAATTCATTAAATTGCCCAGGCGGATAAACGTTCCTCCTAATGGGGCTGCAATGGCGATATAATCAAAAACTCTAAGAAAATGTATCCCTGTTTTTCGGTAGAAGAGCAGCACGGCTATGATCAACCCTATGGCTCCGCCGTGGCTGGCAAGCCCTCTGTAGCCCGTAAATCTGAACGTGCCGCTCTCCCATGAAAACGGAAGGAGTATTTCAAGAGGATATTTTAAATAGTAATCCGGCTGATAAAACAGGCAATGCCCTAAGCGCGCACCCACAACAATACCCATCAGGCAGTATAATGCTAGTTTTGCATAGTTGTCGTCAGATAATCCTTCTTTTTCAAATATCTTCTTCACGATCCATGCACTGAGTATCAGTCCACCGACGAATAATAGATTATAATATCCCAGAATAAAACCGTTGGTATTTATTATATTGGGGTCAACATCCCAGTAAACATGAAGGAGTGAGTTCATTCTTCTTTCAGTTCTTTTATTTCGTCCAGGCTTGCTAAAATTGATTCGTAAGTTTTCTTGTGTTTTCTCTTGGAATACCATAAAATAAATGCAGCTGATAAAAATGCACATATTAGAAAAATCCATAAGGAAAAAGGCACGTTTGCTTCAGCATATGTCAGAATTCCGAGAATGAAGAAAACCGGAGTAAAAAAATATATCGTGCCGAAAAATTCCCTATTCATTTGGATCCGGTATTTGTTGACGTAGTATATATTGGAATTGATCTCTTTGGAGAGATCAATTTTCATCAAAATCGAAATCTTATAGATTTGCCAAAAGATTAGAAAAAAACATATTATACCGAAAATGCCCATAGTTAAATTCAAAAATAGCTTCATTTTCTCAGATTGTATTTCAAAATAATATACCATGAATGGAATAACCAAAATGAGAACTATTGTACCAATAATATCTCCTATCAATATTCTGTTAATCCATTTTTCCACTTTTCCCTGTGCCATTTTCAGAATGATGGTTTCATTCAGTACCTTGTTTGTTTGTAATTGTTTATCGAGTTCCGACCACCTGTTTTTTAATTCATCGAGTTCCATAATTTTAGTTTTTAAAGATCCGACATTTCTCTGAGTTTCTCTTTCGCACGTTTTAGTTTTGTGGCCACATTACTTAACGTCAATCCCGTAATATCCGCGATTTCCTGATAGGATTTTTCTTCGAGATAAAGGAGGACAACTACTTTTTCAAGTGTTTTCAACCGGTTGACCAACCGGTACATTTCACGGATGCTTTCGTCCAGGCTTTCCGGTTCAACCAACCAATCGGATAGCTCTTCGACCGGTAGGTGTCCTTTGGGATGCTTTTTTTCTTTGCGCATCCCCGAAATGCAGGTGTTGAGTGCAACCCGGTAGATCCAAGTACTTACCGCGCTTTCGTTCCTGAATTTCAGAAATCCATTCCAGAGGTTGCACACGACTTCTTGATACAGGTCGGCGAGGGGGAAGGTATCCGAAACATAGAAAGAGCAGACCTTGTAGATGATCCGTTCGTGTTCCTGAACGATTTTTACAAAGGCGTGCTCTTTTTTGTTTTCTTCCATTATCTTGTTTTTCTATATTAGACGCATAAAAAGCGGAAAAATGGCAAAAATCAAAGTTTATTTTACTATTTGTTATAGTCAATGGTTGAAATATCATTTCCTTTTTCTGACGCTTCCGCCCACAACTAAGTGATTGTTGAGAAGAAGTCTGTTTCTCACTTTATTACGGAGCTATTAACTTATTATTCACTTTCAAATCATTTCTATGCAATATAGTTTCTACGGCATGTCAAAGCGAAAGGTTTAAACTTTTTACTTTATCGTAAGCATGCATCTCTATCTTCTTTTGTATTTCTGACAATTGTTCAGATTTCATATATGTTGTGCCGTTTTCTATTATGGTAAGAGTACCTGCAATTTTTACCAGATGATCCAAATCATGGGAAGAAATGAAAATCAAAGTGTCCTGCTTTTTTAATTCCTGCAGCAGTTCTGATAGATAAGCCGACGACAAAATATCAAGCCCATTGAATGGCTCATCCAAAAGCAACATGTCATTCTGTTGAAGCAAGAGCGCGAGTAGATGTAGTTTTTTGAGCATCCCGGTTGAATATCTGTCGGCAAACTTATGCAAAGGCAATTCAAAGAGTCTGTTCAACCGGTCCATCTTCTGTTTATCCTCTTTACAGTTCTTTGCAGAAAGACAAAAACGGATAAATTCAAGACCTGTAATACGAGGGAAGATATAGGGATTGGCTGTCAACAGCCCGATTGTTTCGATATTTTTCCTATCAATTTTTCCGTGATATGGAATATAACCTGCCATGCAATTCAATAAAGTGCTCTTTCCGGCACCATTAGAACCGATAATCCCGTTTATGGCACCTGACCGATAATGTAGGCTTACATTTTCCAAAACCGTCGTTTTGGTGTACGATTTATTGAGTGACTCTATGATTAGTTCTTTCATACGACTAAATTTATTTGAACTCGCTGTAATCATTTACATCTCTACGAACAATGTTTATGCTTGTTTTGTCTAATGATATAGTTGAGCGGATATTTTTCAGAAAAATAAGATACAATACCACCGTGTAAACCGGAACTATGACAAGACCATAAAGTGTAATGCCCAATGCCAGTTGAAACAGCAATCCACAGAAAAAGATAACTCCTGCCAGTAAAGCGGAAGGATAAAATGCATACTTAGTCCAGAGCAACTGCACATTTAACAGTAAAATAGCCGGAAAGAATAATAGTGTAACCATCCATTCAGCCGGAAAAAGAATAGAAAGTGTTACTACCAATGGAGACAGATATAATGATGTGTTATAAAGCGTTTCCAAAAGAGTTCTTGCGACAAAATGTTTTGTACTTATATATATTCGTACAAAATCAGCTTCTTCCGTTTCCATTATGGTGGCCAGAAACCCTGGCAATGATCCTCCGGCCAAAGCAACCATGCCCAAGTTATAGTTGTCGTGCAGATAGGCAATTCCGATAATTATGGCTATCAAAAGCCAAAGGGTAGGTAAAAGATATCGCTGCTGGGCATGCCACAAATAACTACTTTTTATAAAAAAGGGAGAGGGTAAGATTGGTCTGAACTTTATACTATGTTGTGCGGACAGATCAAGCAGGGAGTAGAAGGTTCTGAAAATGGTGGAAACGGATTTCTCCGGATTGTTACCATTGATCCTGAAAATAAAACTATATCCGTAAAAACCTACTCTCCGTATATAAACGGGTACAAGACTGAGCCTGACCAACAGTTTGTTTTTGAAAACGTTCAATTACATTAGCCGTTTTTTCGCTATGGCGGAGTTCAAGCTTGCTTGACTCTGCTCATTTAGCTTAACGAAAACGTTCGATTTCATCAGACATTTTCTCGCTATGGCAAAGTTCAAACAAGTTTGACTTTGCTCATTTAGCTTAACGAAAATGTTCAATTGTGCCTCTCAACCAATATAGCTTCAATATCTTCCAGTTTCAGTTTTTTAGTCTTTAACAGGATCAGGAAGTGGTAGAGTAGGTCGGCCGCTTCGTTTTTGAACAGGTCGATATTGTCGTCTTTCGCTTCGATCACCAGTTCCACGGCTTCTTCTCCCACTTTCTGCGCCACTTTATTTACCCCGCGGCTGAACAGCTTACTGGTGTATGAGCCTTCGGGATTTTCAGTGATCCGTTTCTCGATTACATTCTCCAGTTCGTACAGGAATCCTTTTGATTGTTTGTCCCCGAAACAGGAAACCGAGCCGGTATGGCAGGCCGGTCCCTGTGGATAGGCCTTGATCAAGATGGTATCATTGTCACAATCCGTTAGTATCTCGTCCACGACCAACCAATTGCCGGAAGTTTCCCCTTTTGTCCAAAGGCGGTTCTTGCTTCTGCTGAAAAAAGTCACTTTTCCTTCTTTCCGTGTTTTTTCTAATGCTTCTTCGTTCATATAGCCTACCATCAATACCTGTAAGCTGAGTGCATCCTGGATAACGGCAGGTACTAATCCTCCCGACTTTGAAAAATCGATATTCATCGTATGGGTATATTTTGAGTTTTTAAATAATCTTTGAGTGCAGGGATAGGAATTTCCCCGAAATGAAAAATGCTGGCAGCCAGTGCCGCACTCGCTTTTGTTTGCCTGAATACTTCAGCGAAATGCTCTACCGTTCCTGCTCCTCCCGAAGCAATCACCGGAATAGATACAGCTTCGCTGACGGCCGCTGTAATATCAATAGCAAAACCATCTTTTGTACCGTCATTATTCATTGAGGTAAGCAGGATCTCACCTGCACCACGTTGTTCGCCCTCTTTTGCCCAATCTACGGTACGGAGGTTGGTTGGGATTTTTCCACCATGGGTATAGACGATCCATTCATTGTTTTCGAAATTAGTGTCGATGGCCAGTACCACACATTGACTACCGAATTGTCCGGCTATTTCGGTGATCAGTTCCGGCCGCCTGACCGCTGCAGAGTTCAGGCTGACTTTGTCGGCTCCTGCCTGTATGATGGCACGTGCATCGTCTAACGAGTGGATACCTCCTCCCACGGTGAATGGGATATTGATTTCCTGCGCCACACGTGTGACGAGTTCTGTAAGCGTCTTACGCCTTTCGATGGTGGCGGTGATATCCAGAAACACCAATTCATCAGCCCCTTCCTGTACATATCGTTTAGCAAGTTCCACGGCATCACCCGCGTCGCGGATATCTACGAAGTTGATCCCTTTTACGGTTCTCCCGTCCCTGATATCCAGACATGGGATAATTCTTTTTTTCAACATTTATTTTTAATTCAAAATTCAACATTCAAAATTTAAGATTCCAGATCGTGAATAGAATTGAAAATCGACAGAGTCAAATCATCAAATTCTCTACTTCCTGGTTCTGACCTCTACTTACCCACTTTTAATTTATAATTCATAACTCATAATTTATAATCCTCAACAACCTTCTGCAATTCACGAAAACCTATCTTTCCTTCGTAGAAAGCCTTTCCGATGATTGCACCGTCGCATCCGAGTTCTCTTAAGGCGAATAGATCATCGATGGATGAAACCCCTCCGCTGGCGATCAGTTTTACGCCGGTTTTTTCGATAATTTCCCGGTATAATTCGTTTGATGTGCCCTGCAGCATGCCGTCTTTCTGGATATCAGTACAGATAACGTAAACAATGCCTTGCTCCGCATAATCAGAAATAAAGTCTACCACGTCCAGTTCCGATTGCTGCATCCAGCCATGAGTGGCAATTTTTCTGTTATTGCTATCGGCGCCGAGGATAATTTTTTCCGCACTATATTTCCCGAGCCATTCCCGGAATGTATCGGGTTGTTGTACCGCGATACTCCCTCCGGTTATTTGTACTGCGCCATTCTCGAAGGCAATACGAATATCTTCGTCCGATTTGATACCACCACCAAAATCTACTTTCAGTGAGGTTTTAGTGGTAATGTTGTATAAGATCTTATGATTGACAATATGCTTTGAGCGGGCACCGTCGAGATCCACCACGTGAAGGTGTTGTATGCCATTGGCTTCAAATTCTTTGGCTACTTCGAGCGGATTATCATTATATATTTTCTGTGTATTATAATCGCCTTTGGTCAGGCGCACGCATTTCCCCTCTATTATATCTATTGCCGGAATAATTCTCATTCTTCTTAATTATTAAATCAATAAATCACCATACTTTCCCACTTTTCCTGAACTATAGTTCCAAGAAGTTCTTCAATATGTTTTCACCCACATCTCCTGATTTCTCAGGATGAAATTGTGTGGCATAAAAATTATTTTTCTGTATAGCAGCACTGAATGGCAGGATATAATTGCAGCGGGCAATTGTATCGGAACATATTTCGGCATAATAGCTGTGCACGAAATAAACGGTATCATCCTTTCTGAAACCGCTGAAAAGTGGATTGTCCATCACTTCCAGATTGTTCCATCCCATATGGGGAACAATATCAGTTGCAGGGAACTTTTTCACGTCCGCATCAAAGATATCCAGACACTCTGTATTGCCTTCTTCGGAATGCCGGCACATCAGTTGCAGTCCAAGGCATACACCCAGTGTGGGTTGGACTAAAGATTGAATTACTTCATCCAATCCTCTGTTTTTAAGGTATGTGATTGCCGATCCAGCTTCTCCTACACCCGGAAAGATTACTTTTTCCGCCGATAGTATTTCACCAATATCATCAGTCACTTTACATCCATAGCCCAGCCGTTCGACCGCATTTTTGACCGATGTGATATTGCCGGCATTATATTTGATAATTGCTATCATTCTTCAATTGTTAAATCATTAAATCATCACATTAGTCCCATTGGCACATTAAATTGTTCCTTTGGTGCTGGGTATTCCCTCTGTACCGTTATGTTTCACAGCCATCTTAACCGCACGGGCAAAGGCTTTAAAAATGGCTTCAATCTTATGGTGCTCATTGTCGCCTTCGGCTTTGATGTTGAGGTTACAACGGGCATTGTCACTGAACGATTTGAAGAAGTGCATGAACATTTCCGTGGGAAGATCGCCCACAAATTCACGGTTGAACTCTGCTTCCCATACCAACCACGGACGTCCGCCGAAATCGATGGCCACTTGTGCCAGACAATCATCCATTGGAAGCAGGAAGCCATACCGTTCTACACCTTTTTTCTTACCCAACGCCTGTAAAAAGGCCTCTCCCAGAGCAATACCGGTGTCCTCTACAGTATGATGTTGATCCACCTGCAGGTCCCCTTCCACACGGATGGTAAGGTCGATATTGCCATGTCGGGAGATCTGATGAAGCATATGGTCGAAAAATCCCAGCCCGGTAGAGATATCGCTTTTCCCTTTGCCGTCGAGATTCACCTCGACGAAGATATTCGTCTCGGAAGTCTTTCTGTGTACTTTCCCTCTGCGTGGCTCCTCTTTCAGAAACTGGTATATCTCTCCCCAGTCTGTAGTACACAGTGTGACTCCCGGATATGAATTATTATTTAGTAAAATAGATTTACAATTCATATTTTCAGCAAGTTGTACATCTGTTACCCGATCGCCTATTACATAAGAATGCTCCAGATCGTATCCCCCTCTCATATAATGGGTGAGCATACCGGTACCGGGCTTTCGGGTAGGTAGGTTTTCGTGGGGAAAAGAGCGGTCGATCAGTATTTCGCTGAAATGTACTCCCTCATTTTCGAATGCCTTAATGACCTTATTCTGTACCGGCCAGAAAGTCTCTTCCGGGAAAGAGGGTGTACCCAAGCCATCCTGATTGGTAACCATTACCAATTCATACTCCAATTCGCCTGCGATACGGGAGAGGTTTCGAAATACCCTGGGATAGAATTCCAGCTTTTCCAGGCTGTCGATCTGTTCGTCTTCCGGTTCCATGATCAACGTCCCGTCCCGGTCAATAAATAATACTTTTTTCATATTTTTTCAAATTCAAAATTCAAGATTAAGATTTCATGATTTTGAATGTCTTAACTTCTCTAACCATTACTCTCTATTACTCTTTTGCACCTTTCCATTTTTTCCAGTTCATCCAATAGCGTCCTGTTCTCTTCCTGCGTTCCTACAGTGATACGGAGGCAATTCCGGACAACGCTGTTACGGTTCCTGATAATCACCTTTTTATTGACCAGATGTTGGTATATCTTATTGGCATCCGTTACTTCCACCAGCAGAAAATTTGCATCTGACGGATAGACATGATGTACCAGTGACAATTCTTTCAACTCTTTTTCCAACAGAGTACGTTGCTCTAATATGACAGAGAGTTGCCGTTCAAACTCGAGAGGGTTTGAGAGCGCCTTTAACGCTTCTTCCTGATTCAGCGCACTCACATTATAGGGAGGTTTTGTCTTGTCCATCAGTGCGATGATGTCGGTACTTGCGTATGCTACCCCTACACGTGCGCCCGCCAATCCCCACGCTTTACTGAAAGTCTGCATCACGATCAGGTTGGGGTAGTCTGGTAATTCTTCGAGAAAGCTGCTACCGGAACTAAAATCAATATAGGCTTCATCAATTATAATGATCCCCCGGAATTCCCGAAGTAACCGCTCCACATTCTGCAGGGTGTTGCCCGTAGGATTATTGGGTGAGCAGACGAAGATACATTGAGCCTGAAAGGATAGTATTTTATCTATATCCAATTCGAATTGGTCGTTCAGTGGTATCCGTATCACCTCTATGTTGTTGATGTTGGCTGATACTTCGTACATGCCGTAGGTGGGAGGACAGATGATCACCCGGTCCTGTTGGGGTTCACAGAAGATACGGTAGATCAAGTCGATTGCTTCGTCACTTCCGTTTCCGATGAAAATATTCTCCACCGGTACCTGTTTCCTTTCGGAGAGGGCCTTTTTCAGCAGGCGCTGATGAGGATCGGGATAACGGTTTCTTTCTCCGAACGGGTTTTCGTTTGCGTCGAGAAAAATACCTTCATCGCCTGTGAATTCGTCGCGCGCGCTGGAGTAGGGCTGCAATGCCAGGATATTGGGGCGTACCAGCGTTTCCGGATCAAATCTCTTCATTTTCGTCTATTTGTTGTGTTGTTTGGGGTAGCTCACCAATTTCCTGCCGATCTGGTTGTAATAAACCTTGTAATCCCCCTTCTCCTGTTTGTTGTGGCTCTTGTCCCTGATCTTGTATATAACCTGCCGTGGTTATCTGTCGAGCTTTTACAGCTCCGAGACGGAGGGTCATGGCGTTTTTATGGGCAATAAGTTGTTCCTCTTCGGCCATGATTTCCACTGCATTACCGATACTGATCACTCCTTCTTCTGTAAGTTGTTGGAAAGTGATTTTTTTGACGAAGCTGTCGAGTGATACACCGCTGTAAGCCGCTGCGTGTCCGCTTGTCGGGAGTGTATGATTGGTCCCGCTTGCATAGTCGCCGGCACTTTCACAGCTATAGTGACCGAGGAAGACAGAGCCGGCCGTGGTGATGTCCCGGCTCAGCAGTACCGGATTTTCGGTCGCCAGGATAAGGTGTTCCGGAGCATAGAAATTACTGAAATCCACACATTCGTCCAGATCATCGAAGAGGATTGCCTTGCTGTTTTTGAGTGCTTGCGCTGCTATCTCTTTCCGGGGTAAATTTTCCAGTTGGATATCAAGTTCTTTGTTGACAGCTTTGATCACTTTTTTGTTATCGGCAAGCAGGATTACCTGGCTGTCGGGACCGTGTTCAGCTTGCGACAGGAGGTCAGCTGCTATGAATGCGGGATTCGATGTGTCGTCTGCAATCACCAGAAGTTCACTTGGCCCTGCCGGCATATCGATAGCAGTACCGTAATATTGCGCAGAGCGTTTGGCTGCCATCACATACTGGTTGCCCGGACCGAATATCTTATCTACTTTTGGAATACTTTCCGTTCCGAAAGTCATTGCACCGATAGCCTGGATACCTCCTGCCGCAAATATCTTCGTAACGCCTGTCAGCGTAGCTGCGTAGAGAATGGCTGGATGGATTTTTCCTTCTTCGTCGGGGGGAGTACACAATATGATCTCTTTGCATCCGGCTATTTTTGCAGGTACTGCAAGCATCAGCACCGTCGAAAAGAGTGGAGCTGTACCGCCGGGTATGTAGATTCCTACTCGGTTGATGGGGCGCGATTCACGCCAGCAGATTACGCCGGGTGCGGTCTCCACTTTACGTATCTCTTCCTGTTGAGAACGATGGAAGGATTCTATATTTTTTCGTGCCAGTTCAATGGCCTGTTTTAACCTTTCGGATACCAATCCTGCTGCCTTTTCAATTGTCTCACGGTCTACTTCCAGCCTCTCCTGTGCCGGCCAGTCGAACTGACGGCTGTAAGTAAGTACCGCTTTATCGCCTTTACGGTGGATGTTATAGAATATTTTTTCCACCGTGTTCATCAGCTTCCGCTGCCTGATCATAGGGCGTTCGGCCAGCTTTTTTTGTTTGCTTTGCGAAGGGTTTGAAATCGTTTTCATATAACTGATATAACTGATTTGTTGATTTAACGATTGAACTTGGAAGAGAAGAAGTCCTGATTCCTGAAATCTTGAATCTGAAATTATTACAGGATCATCTTCTCGATGGGGACTACGAGGATTCCTTCGGCGCCTAAGCGTTTCAATTCGTCGATGATTTCCCAGAAATCGTCGTCATGAATTACTGAGTGAACACTGCTCCATCCTTTGTCGGCCAGCGGAAGGATACTGGGGGAACGCATACCGGGTAATAATCTCACAATGTCGGGGATAACCTCGTTGGGTGCGTTGAGCAATACATATTTTTTTCCCTGTCCGTTTTTATAAGCCTTTATACGGAATAACAATCGCTCCAGCAGTTCGGTTTTGGCTGTCGATAGGTTTTTGTTGCCGATCAGCACTGCCTGGCTTTTGATGATGGCTTCCGCTTCCTTCAATCCATTCATGATGAGAGTACTTCCGGTACTTACTATATCGAAGATTGCATCAGCCAGACCGATCCCCGTCGCAATTTCCACGCTTCCCCCCAATTCCTCTATCTTCACGTCCCTCCCTTTCTCCCTGAAAAACTTTTTCAGGATTTTTGGATAGCTGGTCGCTATGCGTTTTCCGTTAAAGTAATCCAGTCCCGTGTATATCTCATCTTTCGGAATCGCAAGTGAAAGACGGCAGTTCCCAAACCCCAGTTTTTCTATCTCTATTACATCCTTTTCCTTTTCCCATACCTCGTTTTGCCCCAGGATACCGATGTCGGCCACTCCCTGTTCAACATATTGCGGGATATCATCGTCGCGCAGGAAGAGTATCTCCATGGGAAAGTTATGTGCATCGGTTTTCAGTTTGCGGTTGCCGTTGGAGACATTGATACCGCATTCCGTGAGCAGGTCAAGGGATTTCTCGCTTAGTCGTCCGCTTTTTTGAATAGCGATTTTAATTTTTTCCATTTTTTATCCACTTTATTCAATCGTACCGGATATTCCGGGGATGATATTAAACAAAAAACCCGCCTGAGTTTCTTCAGACGGGTTTGTGCATATATGTTGTCTTCTGTTCGTACATACCAACCTCAACTCGCCTGATTGCAAGTGTGAAAATGATGATGATGGAACAGGTTTGCTTTCATTTTTGTTATTTTGATGCCGCAAAGATAATGAAATTATTTAAAACAACTCATAAAAGAGATATTTTTTCGGATTCTATTCCCGCCATTGATTTCAGCCTCTTATCAGAGAATGCAAGGTAACAATAATAGCCAGCAGTATTTATATTTTCAGAGGTAGAAATAATTTTCCACTTTTAAAAATTCTCAAAAATGAGAGAAAAGCCGTGCTGGTTATCTGTGTATGGCGATTTTTATGTAGATTTGCATCCGATGAAAGAAAAGCTGTTCATATCTCTTTTGGCATGTGTCCTTTGTGTGGGGACTGCATATCCGCAGGCGCGTATTATTCTGCCCGATTCATCGCAGATCACCACCAATCCCGATTCGTTGGATTTACTTCCCAGGCGGATACCCCAGGATATTCAAACCGACAATGATTCTGTATCAGCCGGGAGTAGATCGCATATTAATCACCTGTTGAACGACCATGGTGCGGAAGCCGATTCACTTCGCCGACTGGCACGAATGACTATCTGGAAGTTAGATGCACGTACCGGTAACCGCTTGCCTGCCGTTTCAGATACATTACTCCACAATTATCAACAGACTATCCTTCCCGACGGACAATCGGTCGCAATGGGATTTCTGGCAACACTGGGATCTCCGGCATTCTCGAAAATATTTATCGAAAGGCCGGAGACCGAGCACTTTGTATTCAACAATGCTTATTATCTCTACCTGAAAGATCCGGAAGAGGTATTGTTCGTCAATACACGTGTACCTTATTCCAGGTTAAGTTATAACCGTGCCGTTCCTAAACAGACCAGAGAAGAACGGTTTGAAGCACGATTGACCTCTAATTTCGGGAAAAGCCTAAATGTGGGATTGGACGCCGATTTGATCAATACACGAGGTTATTATAACTCACAAGCTGTAAAACATAATAACTTTTCCCTCTTTGGAAATTACCTTTCCGACAGGATTGAAGCGCATGCTTTCATGAATCTTGGATCTCTGAAGAATGCAGAGAACGGAGGAATAACAGATGAGCGTTTTATAACCCATCCGGATTCTATCCAACAGAGTTTCACCTCGAGGGATATTCCTGTTAAATTCACTAACACTTGGAATTCATTACGTAATAATCGTTTCTTCTTATCGGGCAGGTATAACCTGGGTTATATGGATGCACCGGGCGATTCGTTGCACAAGGGACAGGGACAGTTTGTCCCTGTGGCAAGCATAGGTTTTGCATCGCAATATACCCAGCAACACCGGCGTTTCCTTTCATATGATACCGCCTATGTGAATGTGGATGGTGTGGATATGCACCGTATAGACCAGTTCTACCCCAACCGGTTCTATGAAGGAGCAGTGGATGACAGTATCCGGTTCATATCAATAAAAAACAGTGTGTCACTCAGTTTGAGGGAAGGATTCAAAGAATGGGTTAAGTTTGGACTGACAGCCTTCTTGGAGCATGAGTTGCGCAACTATTCCTTAAGGGACAGTCTGCGTCCCGGCATGATGCAGCACCGCGAAAGTGCTGTTACCCTGGGAGGTGTATTGAATAAACAGCAGGGAGATAATCTCTTGTTTAATATCCGGGCCGATCTCGGAGTATTTGGAGCAAATCTGGGTGAGTTCAGGGCAATCGGTGATGTGGAGACAGGTTTTGATATTGCCGGAAAGCGGACAACCCTTTCGGCGCATGCATACATCAAAAATTTGAAGCCTAAATATCTGGAAGAAAACTATTACTCAAAATATTTCCGATGGGATCATGATTTTGGTGATATCCGCAGGGTCTATGCCGGAGGAAAACTGCATATACCGTTTACAAATACTACGGTGAGCGCAGGAGTGGAGAACCTGCAGAACTTCATTTATTACAACAGTGAGAGACAAATAGCCCAGGAGAGCGGCAACATACAATTATTGACCGTACGTGTAGACCAGAACCTGCGCTTTGGCATATTTAACTGGGATAACCAGGTGGTCTACCAGACTTCGAGCAATCAGGAAGTGATCCCTGTACCTAAGTTCAGTGTTTACTCCAATATGTATCTTAAAACGAAGATTGTGAACGAACTCACCTTACAACTGGGAGTGGATACACACTATCATACAAACTATTATGTCCCTGGTTATGAGCCGGCTTTGTTGCAGTTTTACAATCAGCGTGAAAAAGAGATCGGAAATTATCCTATCGCTACTGTCTATGCCAATATGCATTTGAAGCAGACCCGTTTTTACGTGATGTACTATAATGTGGCCTCACAATTCATGAACCCGAAAGAATATTTTTCATTGCCGGGTTATCCGGTCAATCCTGCTATCATCAGACTTGGAGTTTCAGTGAATTTACATAATTAAATCTTTCCAGCTTGCAGAACAGAAAACGTTTATATCTCTATCTCCTTTTGCTGATAGTCGCTATAGTGGCAATGATACTGCTCAGGACCAGTATGAAAGGTTCCCGCAACACTTTTATGGCCCCGCGCGATTATAATGAGATAATCTCTTCGGGAGAATTGAACGTAGTGACCGATTACAATAGTATCGGCCTCTATGCTTCGGGTGATTCGCTGCAGGGTTTTCAACGGGAGATGATCCTCGCGCTTGAGAAAGAGTGGGGGATCAAGGTGAATCTTTTTCTTGAGAACAGCCTCGATGAAAACCTGGAGGGCTTGTTGACGATGCGATATGATTTGGTTGCCCGTAATATCCCGGTCAATATAAAATTGAAAGATACTTTCGCCTTCACCAATCCTATTACGCTGAACAAGCAGGTGCTGGTACAACGGAAGCAAGAATATAACGACAGTGTGGAGCCTATACGGCAGCATCTCGACCTGGCGGGAAAAACCATTCGTGTGGCAAATGATTCCCCTGTGATCCTACGCCTGAACAATCTTTCCCATGAGATAGGGGATACGATTTTTATTGTAGAAGATCCCACCTATGAAACGGAGCAGTTGGTGATGATGGTAGCTTCGGGTGATATAGACTTCACGGTGTGCGATGAGAAAATGGCCATACAACTGGCAAAGGTGTTGCCGGAGATAGATATTGAGACCGATATCAGTTTTACGCAACTGGAATCGTGGTCAGTAAGAAAAGACTCTCCCGTATTGCTGGACAGCCTGAATAGCTGGCTTGACCGGTTTAAGACAACACCGGCATTTAAGCGGATTTACCGGAAATATTACTGATATAGACAAGCCGCCCCCGTTTTGAGAGGCGGCTTGTCAGTTTTACCCGTAGTTTATTAATTCAAATTTCTAAAAGTCCCGTCATTAGTTGGAATTACTATTTATTCAACGCGGACTGCGCCTCCCGGCACGATTTGAGCTACGCATCTCTTTTTGGCGGTCGGCCCGATATTGCTTCCACTGTTCCATTTTTTCTTTTCCGATAATTGCTTCCAGTTCGGCATCGTTTTCTGCCACCGCCTTTTCACGTAATGCCTGCATCTCTTCGCGGCGTTTGGTGCGATCCTGCATCTGCTCATCTCTCTTGGCTCTCTGTTCAGTAACCTGTTCAGCCCGTTTGGCATCCTGTTGTTCCAATAGAGCCTGTACTTTCGCTTTTTCGTCGGCAGTCAATCCCAATTGCTTTTCCATGTTGTCGGCACGTTCTTTTGCACTCCATCGCATTCCGGTGCGGACATCCTGCCTGTTATCCCTTCTACCTCTTGTGTTATCCTGAGCTTCAAGGGTAAAGCTCAAGGTAAATATGGCAAGCAATGCCATGAATACAATCTTCTTCATAATACATACATTTTAAAAAGTGAATAAAAACATGATCTGCACTTATGACCACCGAAGGTAAGCAAAAGTTTAAAGGAAAAATATCTTTTTGTTCTATTTAAATGTCATATATTCAGTGGCGTATAGATGTTCTTGTGGAGTTTGTCCTTATAAAAACCGATTTCGTCGATAAAAAAGTCTTATTGATCTATTCTCCTGTTTTTTTCATTTATTAACCCATTTTTCAGAAATAAGTGTATTTTTGTAGAATATATTTGTAAAGTATTGGGCGCAGAAGCAAACCAATCTATTTTGGATTAGTATCAATTTAACTCAAGGGTTGTGGAAAAAAAATATAAAGCAGACAACGGGCTGGGAAATTTTTTCTGGGGCATTGTTTCGCTCTTCCTGTTAGGTGTAGTCGTTTACCGATTCAGGAATGGCGAGAGGATCTGGATGGATGCTATCTACTTTACTTTTGCCATTGTTTTTATCCTGTCGACCACCATAAAGGAGTATGTCGTTACTGACTTGAATTTTCTGGAAATCCGTTTTGTATTGAAATTGTTCTCGAAGAACAGAAGAATAGCTATAGGTGATATCGTTGGTTTGCAAAAGATAAAGAAAAACCAGCTTCGTATTGATAAGGTACGAGGTTTTGAAGTGCTGAGGGTAAATAAAGCGGATATAGATGTCCTGATGGCAGAATTGAAAGACCGGAACCCAAGGATCAGGATCGCCGGGGAGGAGTAAAACTTGTCTAAAACATTTCTTCCCGCGGATATTTCTCTTCCACTTTACTGAAAAGCCAGGAGGCGATGGTACCTGCTATGAAAAGCAACAAGCTCATAAGCAGCGCTCCCCAAAAAGTTAACCCGGCCGTGGCAAGTTGATCGGCAGAGAATGCGGGAAAGACTACGGTAGGGAAAATAGCCAATGAAGAACCGACTACCATTCCCAGAATGAAATGGTACATGCCGGAGTAATATTTCTTGAAAAGCCAGGCAGCCAGTTTGGCAAAAAGCAGCACGCAGATAATAAACCCGATAATCAGCGGAATAATGACGCCGAAATCGAAATCCTTGATGCCAATAGCCATCTTGTCGTAAAGCCCGAAATAGATCAGGAAGTTGGATGGGCTCATTCCCGGCACGATCAGCCCCAATCCCATCAACAGCCCTGATCCGAGCCATACCATAAGGTTGGGAGTTACTTCGGTAAGTTGTTGCCCGCCGACTAGCATCAGCGCGAAGATGGCGATGGTGGTAACAATAAGAATGCCTATATCCGATGATTTTCTTCCTTCTTTCCCGGCTGTTTTGTAAAGGGAAGGAAAAGTGCCGGCTACAAATCCCACAAAGAGAGAGACAAACAGTGCAGCATATTTACCAAATGCTTTTTCTACTACCACAGCAAAGAGGACAATGCCGATGGCGGCACCGATCGCCACAGGAAGGAAGTAAAGTGCATTTTTCAGGAAATTCCGCCTTATGTTGGCAAGAAAACGGATTAACTGGTCATAGATGCCGAAGATAACAGCCAATACTCCTCCCGATAAGCCCGGAAGAATAAATCCGATCCCGACCAGGGCACCTTTTAAAAGGCGGATGATCCAGTCTGTGACGGGGTTGATTTGTTTCTGCTCTTTTGCTGTTCCTCTTTCTTGTTCCTTCATTTCTTGTTGTACTATTGTTTTACTTGCAATGCCTGCATTATTTTGCAGCTGCAAAGATATAATATTTATACGTTTTGAGTAGCGTAAACCACCGTTTTATCCGCTATCGGGGAATATGGTAACAGGCTGGATGTATGCTTATACTGCAAAATAAGATTCCAGTTCTTTCAAGGTGTTTTCACTTGTCGGGATATCTCTCACCACATTCCCTTTCTCAAGTACCACAATACGTTCGCATACCTCGGTCACATGATTGAGATCGTGACTTGAGATCAGCATTGTCATTTTTCTATTGGTTTTCAGCTCATTGAGCATCCGTTTTAACCGGATCTGGGAAGTGGGGTCGAGGGCTGTAAACGGTTCATCGAGGATCAGGACTTGTGGATCGCTGATCAGTGCTGCGGCAATACCCGTTTTCTTCTGATTGCCTTTTGAGAGATCCCTGATCAGTTTTCCGGAACCCAGTATCTCTCCGTTAAAGAACTCTTTCATCGAATCCAGGAACAGGGTTATATCGCCTTCCGATTTGTTATATACTTTAGCTGTGAAGGTGAAATATTCTTCGGGGGTAAGGAAATCTATGAGGAAACTCTCGTCGAGAAAAGACCCCACCTTGGATTTCCATTCGTCGCGACGGGCTACTTTCTCACCATCGACTATCACTTCACCTGAGGAAGCCTCGATCAGGTCGAGGATCAACCGGAAAAAGGTGGTCTTTCCTGCACCGTTGTTACCCACCAGTCCGAAACTTTCTCCGTTACCAATCCTGATAAAAGGGATGTCCAACACCGTGATGCCCTGGTATATCTTCTTCAGGTTTGTGGCTGTGATAATTTCTTTAGTCTCATTTACCGATTGCGGTATGGGAGGAGGCGTGTAGGAGAGCTCCATTGAACTGTTTTCGTGATCTTGCATATATTTTATTGCTTATCGTTTTCTTTTATTATTTGTTGATCCCTTGGAATGGTAGAAAATGGAACAGCTTACTCCTTCTTCCTGAATCCTGCACAAAGCGCATACTTCCTTCTTAGGAATTGATTTTCTATAATCTTCAGGAGTGGTTCGCGGAAAAGGATGCCTGCCAAACCCATCAGGGAGATAATGATCAATGCTATATGTGCTGCCGAGAAGAGATCGAACAGCATAACCAGTGTGATAGGGATTACGAGTAGTGGAATCATCACCAGAAAATTTTTGTAACTAACTCCCTGCATATTCATGGAATTACCCCGGGAGAGTTCCAATCGTTTGGTATTGAAGGTGGCTCCAAAAAGATATACATATATATTGACGCCCACATTATAGATCAGTGCCACCAAATGATAGATAATAATCTTGGTGCCAAAGAAGAAGTAGGGTGTAGTTGCGATAAATGAAGCGATACATAGTGAGAGCATCAGGAAATAATTGGCCCTGATATAGGTTTGAGTGTCTATATCCCTTGTCATCAGAAAATCGAAATGGGCCCCATCCCAGTTGATGATCCACTGCCCAAATATCAGCATTCCTGTTCCGGTCACAAAAATGGCCACAAAAAGTAACCATCCGGGGTTGTTACTATATATGGGATTGGGATAAAACAGCAGTCCGTACAGCAGGAAAAAGAGTGCTGTATAGAGTGTTCTCTTTGTCCGCTTATGGCGGAGCACCAATCTTATCTCTAGGGAGATGATTTCTCCTATCTTCCCGAAACGTTCCATGAAAGTGAATTTTCCGGAATCGCTTTCTGTCCTCTTTACTTTTTTGTCGAAATTCTCGGGATAATAATTTTTTGCAAAATAGTGTTTATTGAGTAGAAAAGCCAATAGAACGGGAAGAAGCAGAGAAATCCATACAAGAGGGGTTTTACTCACCAAATCGAAAAGTTGTTGAGACAGTTGGGACAGGGAAAAAATGTTGAAATACTCCAGTCCTGCCAGTACTCCACCAATAGCCAAAAATACGATTGTACCTGACAAGATATTGCTGAATTTGCGTTTCAGGAAAGGAGCGAGTAAAGTATCGAACCAAATCAGGAAAATAACGACGAAGATAAACCTGAAGGCTCCGGCTACCCCGTAAACCGGATATACTCCGGTGATGGCGAAGGGGATAGCAAAACACAGTACTATATAATTCAGCGGGTTGAATAGCGGTTTCAGCAGGAGATAGTTGACCAGTGTTTCCCTTTTGATAGGCAATACCTGGTAATTCTCTATGTTCAGCGTGCTCAACGGTTGCATCAGATAACGGATCATAAGTAAGGCTATTACACCATAGATAATGATGCTGTTGAATGTTGCTGCAGCATCTTGCTGAGGAGCAATCTCTTCCAGTAGCCTGGGAAGCATGAAGCCCATCATCACCAGGATCACTATAAAGTAAAGCGCGGTTAACCCTACAAAAATGTTGACTATCAGATTTTTGTAATATCCGGGTGAACGAAATGTCTTTAACAGGTAATGTTTGAATAGTATTTTATACATAGATGTGGGATAGGGAATTTATTTCTTTCCGAAAAGCGCTCCGAAAATACTGCGGGTGATAGTTCTTCCCAATTCGTTACTGATTTGCCGCTGAGTGCTTTTCCCTACCTGGGTGAGGATATCTCCCAGGAAACCCTGGTCGGCTTTCCGTTGCCGTGCTGCGGCTCGCTTCGCCCTCTCTGCTTCGAGTGCTGCCTTCTGGGCTTCTTTCTGCTGGCGGATACGCTCTTTCTCTTCAGCAGCGAGACGACGTTCTTCTTCGAGCAACTCCTCTTTTTTAGACAATATTTCAAAAGCTGACTCCCGGTCGATCAGTTTTTCGTATACGCCGTAAATCAGCGAACTACGGATCATCTGATCCCGTTCGCCAACCGTTATCGGCCCTATCTGTCCCTGTGGAGGGAGGATATTGGCACGCTCTACCATTTGCGGAGCCCCTTTTTCGTCGAGGAACGAGACGAGTGCCTCCCCGGTATTGAGTTGGGTTATGGCTTCACCGGTATCGAATGCGGGGTTGGCACGGAAAGTGTTGGCTGCTACCCGTACAGCTTTCTGGTCATTCGGCGTGTAGGCCCGTAACGCATGCTGTACACGGTTTCCGAGCTGGCCAAGGATAGTTTGGGGGATATCTGCCGGATTTTGGGTACAGAAATAAATACCCACGCCTTTGGAACGGATCAGGCGGACGATCTGCTCTACTTTTTCGAGTAGTGATGCAGGCATATCATTGAATAGTAGGTGTGCTTCATCGAAGAAAAAGACCAGTTTGGGCTTTTCCAGGTCACCTACCTCGGGAAGTGTTTCGTAGAGGTCGTCGAGTAACCATAGCAGAAAAGTGGTATATACCCGTGGCGACCGCATCAGCTTATCGGCAGCGAGGATATTGATTACCCCTTTGCCCTGCTCTGTCTGGATGAAATCGGTGATCTCCAGGTCGGGTTCACCAAAAAACTTATCGGCTCCTTCGTTCTCGAGCCGGATCAATCCCCGTTGAATAGCGCCTATACTTGCCGGAGAGATATTCCCATACTTGGTGGTGAACTGTGTCCGGTTGTCGCCGATATATTGCAATATCTTTTGCAAGTCTTTGAGATCGATCAACAGCAGGCCATTGTCGTCGGCGATACGAAAAGCCATAGTGAGGATAGCTCCCTGAATCTCGTTCAGATCCAGCAAACGCTCCAACAGCAGCGGTCCCATAGAGGTAACGGTAGTCCGTACCGGATGCCCCTGTTCGCCGAATACGTCCCAAAAACGTACCGGAAACGGCTTGTATTCGAATCCTTTTTCGGGCAGGTTATATTGGTCTACGCGCTTTGCGACGCTCTCCTTGTTACCTCCTGTTTTTGCCACACCGGATAGGTCTCCCTTCATATCTGCAGCAAACACGGGCACTCCCATCTCACTGAAAGTCTCAGACAATGTTTGCAGGGTAACTGTCTTTCCGGTACCGGTTGCACCGGTGATAAGGCCGTGACGGTTTGCCATCTTGGGGACAAGACATACTTCCGCATTGTCGTTAATAGCTATAAATGCGCGTTTGCTGTTATCGAACATATTAAACAATTATTAAATTTGTAAGTCGGGCAAAGTTAACGAAATAATTGAGACAAAAAATGGAATTATGATATTGAGTTAAATTTTTTGTGATACAAAAAATATCATATACCTTTATGATATCAATAACACATTAAATGTAATATGCGTATGAACTATAAATCTATCTTGCTTATTTCCCTAATATCGGTCTGTTTTTTGGCAAGTGCACAGATGCGTATAAAAGAGATATACCATTATATATTGCCTGAATTCACAAAGGGGACTGTATTGATGAAAGATGGTACCAGAAATCCGGCTTTGCTCAACTATAACGCTGCTACCGAAGAGATGATCTTTGATCAGAACGGACAGAAATTAGCTTTTGCGGAGATCACATTGAATAACCTGGATACCGTTTTTGTACAAGATCGAAAGTTTGTATTACTTGACAATAAAAAATTTGCAGAGGTCATCAATCAAGAGGGATATAAACTACTTGTCCAGTATAAATGCCGGATAATTCCTCCGGGTAAACCGGCTCCTTTTGGTGGGACTTCGCAAACATCATCCGCCACAACCTATTCGAGTTGGATAGGGGATGGTCAAATTTATCAATTGGAATTGCCCGACGATTTCAAAGTGAATAGTTCTGTGGTTTATTGGTTTGATAATGGAGAAGGATTGAAGAGTTTTTCATCGATGGGGCAATTAAAAAAAATTTACAACAAACAGAAGCCGCTTTATAACAAATATACCAAGGAGAATAAAGTCGATTTTAAAGATATTGAATCGATTGTCGGCCTCATCCACTACATGGAAACAAGCGGGCAATAATTGTGGAAGCCTTTTCGCATTATACTATTCCCCGCATTAGAGATTGATACATACTGTAAACAACAGTGCAAGCAGAAATCCTGATAATGATGTGAATTTCAGATAAGGATCTAACGCCTCTCCTTCTTTCCGACGTACGTCGTCCAGTATCCTGAACAGGAAAAGAAAAACAAGCAGGTAAAGGTGCCGGAACCAGGGAGAGGGTTCATATATGCTGTTATACCCGAAAAAACAAAGGAGTGAGGCGAAGGTCAAACCGGCGTGATACATTTTTGCCCTGCGGATACCGAGTTTAACGGCAAGGGTGATCTTACCCGAAGCCCTGTCGTTCTCTATATCCCTCATGTTGTTAATATTTAATATCATGGCGCTGACCAAACCAATCCCTAAGGCAGGCATGACGGGTTTAAAACTGAGTATGTGCGTATGAAGGAAGTAGGTACCTATCACCGGTACCGGGCCAAAGAATATAAAAGCCAAAAGGTCACCCCAACCCTTATAGCCGTAGGCATGCTTTCCCAACGTATAAAATAGTGCTGCAAGGATGCTGGCACCACCGATGCCGATCAATATGGCAGCAGAAGCATGGGGGATAAATGCTATAATATTGAATATTAAAGAGAGACCGGTAATGACACAGATAGCGGAGAAGACAACGATAGCGCTTTTCATTGCCCGGGGAGAGATCTTGCCACTCTGAAGGGTACGTGCAGGCCCTTGCCTGCGACCGGTAGTATCTGTCCCTTTCTGGAAATCACCCAGGTCGTTTGCCAGGTTGGCCAATATCTGAATGGAGACGGCCAACAGGAGAGTGAGTACAAAAATTATTATACTGAAATTCCCCTCATGCAAGGCCAGTCCACTTCCCAGGACAACAGTCGCCACAGCCAGAAAAAGCGTTCGTAGACGAAAGGCAGAGATCCAGTCTTTTACTGTTGCCATAGAAAGGAAGTGAAAAATTAATAGTTAAAAACTAAGGACTAAAAGGTGCTAATATTCTCTTATTGAGTAAAATAGTTTCAGATTTTAGTACGCCCGTGCAAAGAGTACCCGTTGTGCCGACGGCTTGCCGGTCACCATGCACTTACCCGGTGTCTTATCTCCATCGAGAGGGATACAGCGGATAGTAGCCTTGGTCTCCTCTTTGACGCGTTCTTCCGTTTCGGGTGTACCATCCCAGTGGCAGAGCAGGAATCCGCCTTTCTCGATCTCCACTTTGAATTCTTCATATGAATTCACTTTGCGGATTTGGGAAGCACGGAAATCGGCTGCCTTCTTATAGATATTTTCCTGCATTTCATCCAGCAGAGACTTGATGTGGGTTTCAATATTGTCACACGACAACGTCTCTTTGGTGAGGGTATCGCGGCGGGCTACCTCGATGGTGTTGTTCTCCAGGTCACGCCCACCCATGGCAAGACGCACCGGTACCCCTTTTAGTTCATACTCCGAGAATTTCCATCCCGGTTTCTTGTTATCCGAATTATCATATTTCACGCTGATACCGAGAGCCTTCAATCGTTGTACGATACCTGCCACCTTTTCATCGATCTGTTGCAGTTGCTCACTGTTCTTGTAGATAGGGACGATCACCACCTGATAAGGTGCCAGTTTGGGAGGAAGTACCAATCCGTTATCATCGGAGTGTGACATGATCAGGGCACCCATAAGACGGGTGGAAACACCCCATGAAGTGGCCCATACATAGTCCCGTTTTCCGTTCTGGTCGGTGAATTGTACGTCGAACGCCTTGGCGAAATTCTGTCCCAGGAAGTGGGAAGTCCCTGACTGCAGCGCTTTCCCGTCCTGCATCAATGCTTCGATGGTGTAGGTGTCGATGGCGCCGGCGAACCGTTCGGACTCCGATTTCAACCCTTTCACTACCGGCATGGCCATATATTTCTCTGCAAACTCGGCATAGACATTGATCATCTGCTTTGCCTCTTCTATTGCTTCCTGCTTAGTGGCGTGAGCGGTGTGACCTTCCTGCCAGAGGAATTCGGCCGTACGGAGGAAGAGGCGCGTACGCATCTCCCAGCGCACCACATTGGCCCACTGGTTGATAAGGATAGGCAGGTCGCGATAGGACTGAATCCAGTTCTTGTAGGTGCTCCAGATAATGGTTTCAGAAGTGGGTCGTACTATCAGTTCCTCTTCGAGCTTTGCCTCGGGATCGACCACCACACCGCTGCCGTCGGGAGCATTTTTCAGGCGGTAGTGAGTCACTACGGCGCACTCCTTGGCAAATCCTTCCACATGGTCGGCTTCACGGCTAAGAAATGACTTGGGGATGAACAGCGGGAAGTAGGCATTCACATGTCCTGTTTCCTTGAACATATCGTCCAGTTGACGTTGCATCTTTTCCCATATCGCATAACCATAGGGTTTGATTACCATGCAACCGCGCACGGCGGAGTTCTCTGCCAGCTCAGCCTTGATCACTAAATCGAGGTACCACTGAGAGTAATCTTTACTGCGGGGCGTAAGCTCCTTCAATTCTTTAGCCATCTTGTTACAATTCAATTTTGTTAATCGTTTTGAGTTGCCTTTGTCGTCTTCCTTCGCACCTCACCAAAATCCAAACAAGTTTGTTCTTTGGTTTCGGTTTGTTGTCAGTTGTTCTGCTCTTGTTTAACGAAAATGTTCCATTATTTTGTTTGCGGATGCAAAGATAATAATAATGTAGTAAGGTAGAAAGCAGCAAAGTGGAAACTCGAAAAAATTGTATCTTTGGCGACAGTTTAATTTTGTTGTATCCATCATTTATAAAAAATTAAAAGAATTTGTTACTGAAGAAATGAAAAAGGATTATTATAAAAAGAAAATAGAAGAGAACGCTATAGAGCTGGGTAAAGTAAAATCGCGTTTAAGGATATTTCCTTTCCTGAAACTTTTGTTTTTTCTTGCGGCTGTTTTCCTTGTGATCGCTGCCTTTCAATGGGGTTGGGACAGGTCATTCTGTTTTACATCCGCAGCTTTCTCTCTGATAGTTTTCTCTTTGCTTTACAGGTGGGATGAATATTATCTGCGGAGAAGGGCTTATTATATGGCCTTGCATAGTGTCTATGCCAACGAGATCAGCTTTCTGGAGGGCAATTATACTCCTTTCGATAACGGGAAGCACTTCATCAATAAAAAACATCCCTATTCTTATGATTTGGATGTTTTCGGCGAGAACTCCATTTACCACATGATCAACAGGACGGTGACGCATGAAGCCGGTTCTATTCTGGCTGAAAAACTGAGCTCAATTCCGGACAATGAAGAGGTTATCACAGCAAGGCAGCAATCGCTTTCGGAGCTGGTGGGGAAAGTTAATTTCAGACACCAGTTTATGGCTGTCTGTAAAGGATTTGACGAAGAGAAGAATAACTACAGACTGATCAGTGAACACAAGGGTAACAGTGCACGGTTGACTTCCAGAACAGGATTGGTACTCATTTATGTCTCTATAGCCATCACGTTGGGATCAATGCTGTTGGCCTGGTTGGGAGTCCTGCCCTGGTCGGTATTTATCACCTTGTTTATGATACAGCTTTTTGTCCCGATGACCTTTAACAAGGCGCTGAACAAAGTGGGTGCCGATATCGGCTTTCTACACAAAAATACCAGGATCCATGCGGACTTGTTGGATATCTTGCATAAGGAAACTTTCGATGCAGCAGAAAACAGGGATTTAAAAAAGGAACTGTTCGGCACCCACAACTCCCGTGAAGCATTGAAAGAGCTTTCTTCCTTACTGAAAAAATTTGACCAGCGTAATAATGCCTATATCCTTGTGTTGCTTAATGGTTTTTTCCTGCGTGATCTGTTTTTGTTGCGGCAGTTCTATCGGTGGAAAGATAATTATCTGGATCATATCCAATTATGGATCAGTGCTTTGTCTGAGATGGAGGCGAGGGTGTCACAGTCTACTTATATGTTCAATCTGCCAGAATTCGTACAACCTGAAATCATGCAGGATGTGGATTTGCTTGTCGATGCTTCCGGATTGGGGCATCCGTTCATACCCAAAGAGAAACGGGTAGACAATGATATCCTGATCAGTAAAAAACAGTTTCTGATCATCACCGGTGCCAATATGGCTGGAAAAAGTACGTTCCTGCGTACACTGGGAGCCAATTATATCCTGGCGGTCAACGGCATGAATGTGTGTGCTGTGAAATTCAGTTTTACCCTTTTCCATCTGTTCAGCAGTATGCGCAATACGGATGACCTTTCATCGGGCACCTCTTATTTCAAAGCTGAACTGGAGAGGATGAGGGAGTTGATCAGATATTGCCGGACACATCGGCACACATTGATCATACTGGATGAGTTGTTAAAGGGAACCAACTCAAAAGATAAACTCGACGGTTCAATATTGTTTCTGAAAAAAATGGCGGAATTGCCGGTAACGGGGATTATTGCTACCCACGATCTGGAACTGGCGAAACTGGAGGATGGGTCGCCCGGTTCATTTCAAAATTATTGTTTCGAGATATCTCTTTCCGAAGAGGAACAGTACAGCTATAAAATACAACGCGGTGTTTCCCGAAACCTTAATGCTACCTATCTTTTACAAAAAATATTATCGGAAGAGTTGTAATAAGTTCCTCAATGGGGTCTTACAAAATATCTATAGGTCTTCGCCTTAGGTGTATACATTTCAAATTTATATATGAAAGTTGGGTCTCTTATTCTTTTCTTTTCAAATTTCCCCGATTGAATGAGAAGTAGATACCCGGTAAGCCAATCAGGGTGAAAATAATAAATCCCCATCGCATGGCTTGCAGGAAAACAGGATTGGGTACTTCCTCAATAGAACGGCTGCCGAAGAGCAGGGAGAAGATCAGGGTGACAATACTCATGCTGATGATTTGTCCGAATACCCGCATGGAGGAAGCGAGCCCGGAGGCTTGCCCGTATTGCCGTCTCTCTACCGAACTCATAATGGTGTTCATATTGGGAGAGGAGAAGAGGGCAAAGCCGAGCCCCACCCATATCAGGATAGTGACGATGATCCAGATGGCTGTTGCGGGGCCAAGGAAGGCCAGCATACCTAATCCGGTAGTACACATGGCCATACCTGTAGTAGCAAAGTAGCGCGGTTGTATCTTATCGGACAATCTCCCCACGATAGGAGAGAAGAGGGCCATCATAGCCGGTTGCGCTACGATCACCGCTCCCGCATCACGTGGCGAGAGTCCCTGTACCTTTTGCAGGTATAGGCTGAGAAAGAAGACGATGGCAAAGGTAGAGGTATAATTGATGAGAGCCGAGAGACTGGAATATGTAAAGAGACGATTATGGGAAAAGAGTTTCGTATCAAGCATCGGAGATGTAATCCGGCTTTCATATCTCCAGAAGAGGAGGAGCAGTATCACTGCCCCGCTCATTAAGCCCCAGCCCACAGCGGAGGGGATCAACGAGGAGCCATAGACCAATGCTGCAAGTCCCGTCATAAAAAGGAGGGTTCCTATTTTGTCTCTCCCTTTTGCCGGGACAGATTTATGCTTTTCACTCTTCAAGAAAAGATATGAGATAAGGATAGTGAGCAGACCGAAGAGGGCAGCGATCAGGAAGAGGGAGCGCCAGCCGATATGGAGAGTGATGAATCCTCCGATCAGCGGACCCAAAGCCAATCCGCCATAGACCGAAGCGACAGAGATACCGAGTACCTGCCCCCGTCGTTCCGCAGGGAATGATGATACCAGAATGGCTTGTCCTGTGGTACCGGTAAAAGCAGCGCCTATACCTTGTAAAAAGCGGGCGGCAACTAACCAGTGACCGTCGGGAGCCACATAGCAGATACCTGAAGAGATGGTGAACAGTATCAACCCCAGTTTGAACAACCGGCGGTTGTCACTCCGGTCACCCCAACTCCCTGACGGCAACATGAAAAGAGCCATAGCCAGGATAAAAGCAGTGATGATCCAACTCAACTCAATGGCATTGAGGGCCAGATCCTTTTCAATGGTGGGTAGCGCGATATTGACTGCCGACACCAGAAAGGTACCCATAAAGGAGGTTACCGCCACTACCAATAATATTGAAAGATCTTCTCTTTTTCCCATTACGTTTGCTTTCGTATTCAAGATTTAAAATTCAAGATTCAAAATTCAAAATCGTTAAATTATCACATCAATTAATACGTTTCCCTTACATGCTTTACTGTAACAGGTGTTTTATTAGCAGCTTTTAGCTCAGGAGATGTGATGGTGATTATTCTCTTTTCTCCCGGCAAGAGGTCGATGAAGTTATCGCTGAAGCGGGCACCCTGGATAGGTATCTCCACAAAGACGTCTTTCGCCAGTTTTTTGCTTGAAAGAGTCACCCTGTATTCTCCGTCGCGATATTGTACATTGGTTGTCACTTCTGTTTCCGGTAATTCCAGTTTGTTGGGCCAGTAGAAGAAATGATCTTTGGAAGAGATCACATTCCCTTTACTGTCGCTCAGGAAAGCATGTATCATTGTATGTGTCTTTTCTGCTTCACTTGCCAGTTCGGAGATATTGAATGTTTTGACGATCCGGCTGTCGTTGGCCTTGGCATTGACACGCTCAGTAAATTCTTTCCGTTTTCCGGTTGAGAAATCGATGACCTGTACGGTCAGTTTGAGGTCGTTGTGATCCTGCAGATAATCGGACATAGTATAATAATTCAGTTTACCATCCTTAGACTCAACTCCCAGGGCAAGGGGTGCCAACACATCCCGCATACGGTAGTGTTGTGCCTTCCAGTTGTTGTAGTAGTCGATACTCGACCAGGAAACCACAGGCCAGTCGTCGTTGATTTGCCAGTAAAGTGCACCCATACAATAGGGTCTTCCACGACGCATCGCTTCTACCGACTCTTCCATTCCGTTCCCCTGCATCACCAGTCCGATATAGACGAAATCTTCAAAGTTGGCCGGTTCAGGATAATACATATCCATATATTTTTTGATAAGCGAGTTGCCGGTCGATGCTTTCTGATGTACCGTCATCACCTCACTTTCTAGGCTCCATTGATCCTCGGGAGCAAAGGAACGGATAACTTTCATTTCGGGGAACGACTGAAAGCCGAATTCACTGGCAAAACGGGGCAACCGGTCAGCCATCCCTTCAAATGGTAGGTGTCCGTACCACAATCCCCAGTCGTGTGCGTCACTGGCAGCGAATTTCTCGGGATTACCCCAGTTGGAGTTATAAGGTGATCCGTGGATATAACTGCGTGTACCGTCAAGTTCATTTACTAATCCGGGAATCAGTTCACGGAATGTTTTGTCGTATCCTTTGAACCAGGCATCCATCACTTCTGCCGGATATTCTTTTTGCCAACCCCAGTGGTTAAGACCCTCTTCGATCTCATTGTTACCGCACCAGAAGGCGAGCGAAGCGTGGTTACGGAGGCGTTTGATATTATAAATCACCTCCTTCTGCACATTCGCCAGGAAAGTATCGTCTGAAGGATAGGGTACACAACCGAAGATAAAGTCCTGCCATACTAAAATACCCCTTTCGTCGGCCTGACGGTAGAATTCTTCGTTTTCATAGATACCGCCTCCCCATACGCGTACAAAATTCATATTGGCTGCGGTGATGTTGTCAAACAGCCTTTCGTAAAAACCTGTATCCTGTTGTGAAGTGAAGATTTCACCCGGAATATAGTTGGAACCCTTCGCAAAGATGGGGATACCATTTACTTCGAAATAGAAGGACTTGCCATGCTCATCCGGTTCCTGTACCATGCGGACGGAGCGTAAACCTGTCCGGACTGTCTTTTCGGCAATTTCCCGGTTGTCAGATACAACTTTCACCGTAAAATCGTAGAGATGTTGTTCTCCCCAATATACAGGCATCCATCTTTTGGGTTGGTTGATCTCTAAAGGTATGGATATCTTGTTTTTGCCGGGCTGTAAGGTGGCATTTTTCGATACAGGACTGCCTGCATTCTCCTGCAAACCATATTCGACGGTGATGACAGCTTCTATAGGTTTATTGGCAACGGAATAGATTTCTATCTGATTATCAATTTTGGCTGATTGCTCCGTTACAGAAGTCTGTTTTACATAAAAATCGTCGATATATGCCTTATTATAGAAACTGAGTGTGACAGGTTTCCATATACCCATCTGTACGATCCTTATACCCCAGTCCCATCCGAAATGGTAGGGTGCCTTACGATTATAGATACTCAGTTTCTCTTTCCGGTGGTCGTTTCCCGCCGGATAATCGTAACCGAAGGTTTCCCTTGCCGGCATCATCAGTTGTACCGGGGAGTAAAAACGGATATAAAGATGGTTTTCCCCCTCTTTGAGTAATTGCTTGACAGGTACCTTGTAACCCATGAACATATTTTCAGAACGTAGAATGCGTGAGCCGTTCAGGAATACGTCTGCATGGGTGTCCAACCCCTCGAAAAAGAGCTGTGCATCATCGTATTTCAGCTGGTTGGCTGTTACGGTGAAAGTTTTCCTGAAATCCCAGTTTTCATCTTCTACCCACTGCACCTTCTCTTCGTTGGTGCCATAAAAAGGATCGGGCAAGACATTATGCCGGATCAGATCACGTTGTACCGATCCGGGTATTTCTGCACTATGCCATTGGTTTTTATTCATTTGTGAGAATTCCCAACCATCATTCAAAGAGAGTGTCTCAACTTGTTGTGCAGATAAAATAAAGGGCATGGCAAGAAGAAATAGAAGAGATATAAATTTACGCATAAGAACAGGGGTAATTTTATGTTAAATATTTTGTAAATATAATGAAAGCCACGGGGTAAGCCAAGCTTGCTTAAGCTTATCCGAGGCGCATCTTATTATTCTGCAAATATACATGATAAAAATGAATTATTACACAGATACATAAAAATGGAGCGGAGGTGTATATTCGTTACTTATTGACCGTCAAAAAAGAAAGTCGAGTCCTTTTTTCATATCTTGTAGCTTATTAACTCCAATAAAAAGCAATATGAATATAACAATTTGTTCCTGAACTTTTATTAGACACTTCTATGATATTGGAAGAAAATTGTAAATTTGTAAGAGAAAAAGCGACTAAACAGAGAAGATGAGCGAGAACACCTATATAGACCGCAGTGAATTCTTCCGGCTTTATGCCAGACTCTATTCCTTTCTCAGGCAGGAGTGGGATCTCCGGAAAGTCTCGGGGTTGAAAGAGTTGTTGCTTCAGTCTTTCAAAAAGACGGAAGAGCAGCCTGACAGCGAGGTGTTATATCACCTTGTGTTGGCCATGCGGACGGCCGTCATCATTATTGATGAGATAGGACTGAAGCAACCGACAGTATGTGCGGTCTTGCTTTTTCATATTGTAGTAGCCAGAGACCATTCCCCGGATGAGATCGAGCAGTTATTTGGCGGCGAGGTGGAGAGTATTCTCCGGGGATTGAAAAAAGTGAATCAGTTTAGCGATAAGAGGACGGCGGTTGAGTCGGAAAACTATATCAAGTTGCTACTCTCAATTGCAGAAGATATCCGGGTGGTATTCATTATGATAGCACAACAACTGCAGCGGATGCGCGATGCAAAGGGGAGAACGCCTTCACACAGGTTAGATCTCTCGGTTGAGTCCACCTATCTGTATGCTCCCCTTGCACACCGGCTGGGTCTTTATACCATCAAGTCGGAGCTGGAAGACCTTTCCCTGAAATATACCGACCGGGATCAATATGATTTCATTGCCCGTAAGTTGAATGAGACAAAGCGGTCGCGCGACCGGTATATCAGTGAATTTATCGGCCCGGTTAAGGAGCGCCTGGATAAGACGGGACTGAAATACGATATCAAGGGGCGTACCAAATCGATCCATTCCATCCAGAATAAACTCAAAAAACAGAAGATCGAGTTTGAGAATATTTACGACCTGTTTGCTATCCGTGTGATCCTCGATGCACCTCCCGAACAGGAGAAAGCCCAGTGCTGGCAGGTATATTCCATTATTACCGATATGTATCAGCCGAATCCCAAACGGTTGAAAGACTGGCTCTCCATTCCTAAAAGCAATGGCTACGAATCGCTTCATATCACGGTGATGGGCCCCGATGGAAGGTGGGTGGAAGTGCAGATCCGTTCGAAACGGATGGATGAGATTGCCGAGCGCGGATTGGCAGCGCATTGGAAATACAAGGGTGTAAAGGGTGAGACGGCGCTGGATAGCTGGTTGGGTTCACTACGTGAATCGTTGGAAGATAGTGAGGAGAATCTGAGTCAGAAGCTGACAGATTTTAAACTCGACCTGTACGAAGAAGAGATCTTTGTATTTACCCCGAAGGGGGATTTGTTCAAGCTTCCCAAAGGGGCGACGGTGCTCGATTTCGCTTTTTCCATACACTCCAACCTGGGGGCAACTTGCGTGTCGGGGAGGGTGAATGGGAAAAACGTGCCTATCAGGCATGTCCTGAAAAGCGGAGACCAGGTGACTATCAATACTTCGTCGCATCAAACGCCTAAGCAGGACTGGCTAAGCTTTGCTGTGACCTCGAAAGCACGGACGAAAATACGCCAATTGCTGAAGGAAGAGGCCGGTAAACAGGTGGATATAGCGAAGGAAACGCTTTTGCGCCGGATGAGGAACCGGAAAATAGAGGTGGATGAACCGCGTCTGATGCAACTGATCAAAAAGCTCAGGTACAAGACCGTCACTGAATTTTACGTGGATATAGCCTCTGAAAAGATCGATGTGAACTGGGTTATCGATCGCTATCTGGAACTGGAAAACAAAGAATCCGAAAGCAGGGAGAGTCATACTGCGGTGAGTGCCGGTGAATTCACCTTAAAGACCCCTTCACCTGAAGTGAGTGGTTCCGATGAGTTGATCATCGACCAGAATCTGACCGGTGTGGATTATAAACTGGCGAAATGCTGCAACCCCATTTTCGGGGACGATATTTTCGGATTTGTCTCTTCCCAGGGGATCAAGATACACCGTGTGAACTGTCCGAATGCCCATGACCTGTTTTCCAGGTTCGGCTACCGCATATTGAAAGCCCGCTGGTCGGGGAAGACAAGCTCTTCCAGTTATACTATTGTGTTGAGGGTAATAGGGAATGACCAGATCAATATAGTGGCCAACCTGATGTCCATCATTTCCAAAGAGGAGGGTGTACAGATGCGTTCTATCACCATCGACTCCAATGATGGCCTTTTCCAGGGCAATATCGCTGTAATGTTGGGTGATACTTCGATGCTTGACCAGTTAATTAAAAAGCTGAGGGCTGTGAAAGGAGTGAAATCCGTCTCAAGGTTGAATTGATTATAGTCGCGATAGATTCATTTATCTTTCTATTTCTTATTTTCTCACTTGAATTTGGAAGGGTTGTTCAAATATAATCGGTGAAATGAAAAATTTAACCATAAGCCGCGCAACGTTTTTTTCTTTTTTGCATCTTATAAAAAGAGGGTTGTATTGTGATTAACAATAGGATATTTATTACTTTTACCATCAAAGAAGAATATGAGAATGTATGATATTTGTATAAATTTTTTTATTGATTAATTGTTTGTTTTTTATCCTTACAGCAAAATTAGCCAAAAAATGAAACCTGATATTCCACCAGACTGTAAATACCGCTTGTAAACAAAGTTTGCAGGTGGTAAGGGTTCTTTGTATTATCATTAACTTAAAATCAAACAGAATGAAAACAAAAACATTTTTATTATTTATGGTGATTTCCATATTTCTACTCGTAATGATTGGAGGGTGTGAAGAAGAGGCCAAACTGAAAGTTCCAGAAGAAGAACAATCGAGTGAACAGGCACAAACACGTCTTGCCAAAGAGCGAGCATGGGATTATCGTGTAAAGCCAGGAACAGAAGAATGGGGTTTATTAAAAAATGAGGAAGAGCGAATAGCTGCCGTTCAGATTCCTGAAGATGTATTGATAAGATCATCTGCAGAAGAAATCGTTGACCTTCTTGTTGATTTTCCTTTGTTTGGATACTTTACGGCATTTAACACCCCACAAGAAGGATTTCTTATAATGTTATCCAGATTTAATATTTTTCAACATCTGTTGTCAAGAAAAGACATAGGAAAAGATTTGATTGCTGTATATAAAGATGCAGGAATGTCTGGTTTTGAAAAGATGTTGTACTCCAATGAATTTTGGACTATCAAACTAAAATATCTTGAATTGATTTTGTCACAAGACGAAATAATAGAATCTTTAACGGAAGAAGAGAAATTAGAACTGATAATAGAAGCAAGGAACAAATTAGAAAAAAAAGGACAACACGAATCTTTCCGCTCTCTACCTTCTTTTCAATCTTCAACCTTGATAATGGCCCAAATTCTTAAAATTGGAAAGTATGACGACTTTGAAACTTATTCGAATAAACAGGAAATGGACAAATTTATAGAAACAGGTCTTATTGAAGATGCCATGTTATTGATTAACGATGTGGTTAGATTAACGGACAATTTTATCAAAAATGCTAACAATCAAAAATGATTACAATGAAAAAACTCCTTTATATTTCATTTCTGGCACTGGTGTTTGCTGGATGTTCGCAAGACGATGATTTATCGTATGTGACGAAGGATGACTGGAATGCAATCAAATCCAGATATGGGACTTATCAACAGAGATGTGGTAGCGTTTCCGATGGGATTCAGTATCCTGCTAACTGGACAATAAAAGACGCAGAAGCATTTGTTGTCAGTGATGAAACAATCCGGGCCATGAGTACTTGCGGTTTATTGGATTCCTACCTTACCCATCCTGAGCGGGTATTAGGCCCTTGGTGTGAGTGGTGTTCTTATTCTCTCCTTCCTGGAGTGACTGATTTCAACAATATGGTCAATAATGATAAGATTTTAAAAGAGTTTTTCGGAAGGGATAATTGTATTGGAATTTTAGGATCACGGTATCTTTCGATGATAGAACAGGGTGAAGAAGTAATAGGGCGCAAGAAATGTCTGGAAATGCTTATAGCAAGTGATGCGTGTATATCTTTATTAAAAGAGCAAGAGAGGGTTGAATTTATGATGATGGCGTTGAAGATGATGGCCCGGGAGAAAGAACTATTGAAAGAACCGAGACATATCCTGGTTGCTATCATGAAAGCAAGTAACTATGCTCCATTTCTTACAGAAGCGAATGAGGATGGTAAATACAGCGCTTTCAAGACAGAAGATGGTGTGGGTTACACTCAACGAAACGGTCTTAGTGAAAATACATTGGGCTATGATATATGTGTTTATGATGTAGTTGAAAAATACGCGAAACGTTTTTTGAATGACTTAAAAAGATAATTATGAAAACACATCAAACCTGTAAGATAAATCTTATTTTTGTCAATAATGATGATTGGTGCATACGCTAATGCACAATATGCTGATGTAATTATTTATACTCCCAATAATACTCCTGTTGCAGCAGGTCAGTTTATAGAAACAGATTATACGTCAAAGGAAAAAGATGACTCGAAAAAATATTGGTTGAGAGTTTACAATAACAAGATAGAATTCATATCAGAGGCCACGCATAGATACAATTGTCATGCTTATGCCTGGCATATGACAGAAGGAAGATCACCGGTATGGATAAATACCCCGGTATGGATAAATACGCCAGAAGACGATAAATATTGGAATGATTATAGTTACATCGAAGTTTCGGATCCTTCACGTGCAACTAAAGTGTCATATGGTTCAGTCGATCATTCTGCCGTAACGACTACTACCTCGGATTATTTTATTTCAAAATGGGGTCATGCTCCTCGATTTCGACATTATAAAGATGATTGTCCTTACCCGACAATTGATTTGCATTATTATGTAAGACCTTCTATTTCCGGCTCTTCAGTAGTTTGTGAACAAGCAGAATATAAGATTGAAGAATTCGATGTATTACCACAGGGATTCACGGTGCAGTGGGGTACAAATAATAGTAATGTGACATTGGTTTCAGGTCAGGGTACTCGTACCGCTGTATACAGAAAAACAAGGAACGGTTCGGATATGATTCAGTGCAAAATTGTGTATAGCAGCCGTACGATTAATGTCGCTCCATTGAGAGTCCATTTTGGGGCGCCGGCAATACAAAGAATTGCAGGGCTACAAAGCCCTCCGAATGGACAGGAAGCACGATATGAAGCCATTCTTCCAGATGGAGCTCCGATCCCGTCCAATTTCGAATGGATATTGAACCCCAGAGGCCGAAACTCTGTTTATCCTTCTGGTCGTTTTGTCGATATTGCTTTTTATGATGCAGGGATGTACCAACTTGTATGTCGGGCAACGAATAGTTGTGGTGTGGGGGATTATTGTGTTATAACGTTGAATGTTACCAACTAAAGGCTAAATAAAAATCGAGAAGTGCACTACTGTTATCTTTTACGAAATTGAGTTAGGGGAACACCTAAACAACTCTGTTCACCTTGTCAAAGCATTACAAGTGGACGGAGTTGCTTGAATTTATTCCACAGGATACCTGTTAATCCTCTTCTTCCGATATCTCGGGATCTATTATCGGATCAGGTTCGGCTGTACCGGGAATCGTTACGTCAAGATCCGGCAGGGTAGGCAGTAACTGCTGCACGTAATCCCTCTCATAGTCCTGCGGACGAAGAATCCGACCGTCATATTGAATAAGATCGATATCGATGATCATTCTACCTAAATACTTATCCCTGGGAGTTCGTCCTACAGCCCGTTCCGTTTGTTTGATCTTGTCAATAACTTCTTCCGGAGACATTTCAGTATTGGCTTTGGCAAGCACATTCCGAAAAAGGTACGCATACTTATCGTCTTCCGGCTCAGTCAGGATGGGCTCACTGAAAACAATATCGGGGAAAAGAAATGAAAGCATTCTCTTGGCTTTGTCAATATTGGTTTTGGCGAACGTATTTGATCCTATGCTTAGTAAAATTGTGCTCATACTGATAAATTGAAGTACAAATATAGACATTTTAAATTAAAATGAATAGTGAATCGCAAAATCTATTATCTTTGTTGTATTAAACCTTGTGAAAAATGAGAAATTTTCAAATCACACTATGCCTGTTTTTCCTGATCTTTTCTTTCGATCTTTTGGCCCAGGATGCCAAGCCTATGGTCTACCGGATCAATATAAAGGAGAATATAGGCAGTAATACATGGATATATCTGCAAAATGGCCTGCATGAAGCAACCGAAAAAAATGCTGCAGCAGTACTTTTACATATGAATACTTACGGCGGGGGTGTACTGGAAGCCGATTCCATGCGTACGGCCATTCTCAATGCACCCCTTCCCGTATATGTTTTTATTGACAATAACGCCGCGTCGGCCGGTGCGCTTATCTCGATTGCCTGCGACAGTATTTTCATGCGCAGCAGCGGTTCTATTGGTGCTGCCACGGTAGTGGAAGGGGGAAGTGGCGAAAGGGCCTCCGATAAACACCAGTCCTATATGCGCGGAATCATGCGTGCGACGGCCGAGAGTCACGGTAAGACAGTGACTGTACATGAGGGAGATACCGTCACAAAATGGAGACGCGATCCGAAAATTGCCGAGGCGATGGTAGATGAAAAGGTAGTGATACCCGGCTTTGCCGACTCTACACAGATACTTACCCTGACAGCCAACCAGGCTACCGAATTGGGTTATTGCGATGGTATCGCGGAGAGTGTGCATGAAGTGATCGTGACCCATCTGGGGTACAGCGACTACATTCTGGAGACCTATAATCCCTCTTTTTATGATAAAGTCAGGGGTTTTCTTACCAACGGGGTCGTGCAGGCATTCCTCATCATGTTTATCATAGGAGGGATCTATTTTGAATTACAATCACCCGGTATAGGATTCCCCACAGCTGCAGCCATTACGGCTGCGATCCTTTATTTCACGCCTCTTTATCTCACCGGCTATGCCCAGAACTGGGAAGTGCTGCTATTTGTTTTGGGGCTTATATTTATTGTCTTTGAAATATTTGTCGTCCCCGGTTTCGGAATACCCGGTATTCTGGGTATACTCTTTGTCTTTTTGGCATTGGTGCTTGCACTTATAGGCAATATACGGTTTAACTTTGAAGGATTACCCGCCATAGAGATGTTCAGGGCGTTGATGGTTGTCTTAGGAGGTACGGGGATGGGACTAGTGCTTATTATCTACCTGTCGGGGCGGATCGGCAGGCCCGGATTCCTGCAATTTGCGGCGCTCCATACCGATCAGGAAGGATATGTGTCTGTCTCTATGGAACCGATCTCTCTGGTGGGCAAGACCGGAGTGGCGGCAACCGATCTTCGTCCTTCGGGCATGGTGAATGTGGATGGGGATTTTTATGATGCCATCTCACTGAAAGGTTTCATTGATAAAGGAGATGAAGTGGTGGTGAAACGGTATGAGAATTTTCAGTTGTATGTGGTCGGGAAAGGGGTGAAGGTGAATGAACAATGGAAACTCCCGATCTGATTTTACTAAATATTGGTTATGCAGTACACCATGCAGATTGGAATTACAAGAATGTGAATAGTCCATTTGCCCGTATATATTTAATACATGAAGGTACCGCCAAGATACATCTTCCTGATCAGGTGTTATCCCTCAAACCCGGCCATTTGTATTTAATTCCTCCTTTTACGTTGCATAGTTATGAGTGCCATACCTATTTTTCATTATTCTATATTCATATCTATGAGAATCCATTATCCGGTTATTCCTTTTTTGAAGACTCTGTTTTTCCCTCGGAATTACCAGCCAGTCTATTAGACGAAAAAGCTGTAAAGAAGTTGTATGAAATTAATCCTGAAAGAGAACTGAAGGAGTATGACCCTTCTGATTATGATAATTCTCCAACTTTGATGGAAAGTATTTCACTTCATACAAAATCTGCAGCTTCTATTGTTCTGGAAACAAAAGGACTATTGTATCTTCTCTGTTCCCGGTTTTTACAGAGTGCAACAAGTAAAAATGAAATTAGTGATGGACGAATAAGGAAAATAGTGCGATATATTCGTACACATATAGAATCTCCATTAAGCATTAATGAGTTGAGTGGGATGTGTTATTTGTCGAAAGACCATTTTATCAGATTATTTAAAAGAGAGTTGGGACAAACTCCTATCCAATATATTAATAGAAAAAAGATAGAGCGGGCGCAATTAAAGATGATAACCGGCAGACAATCCGTGAAGGATATTGTATATGAACTCTCCTTTGATAATGCATCTTATTTTAACCGATTATTCAAAAGATACACGGGCGTTTCTCCAAACCAATATCGAAAAATACACTCGTAATGAATACGAGATCGATATTGTGCTATTTTTTATCTAAATAGTGCAATTTTGTTCGGAATGAAAAGATTTAATTTGCAGTTGATTATATCAATTGAAGTAATGTTCAAGCTTGATGTAATACCTGTAAAAGTAATAAGTTCCTGAAAAAACAAATATAAACATGAAAATATCCCGCCGGCAATTTATAGTGTCTAGCTCAACAATCGGCCTAACGTTGCGTATCCATGAAACGGCGTTTGGTCTCACAAAGATCAGAGACTGTATAGTAATAGATCCTGGGAGAACGGAAATAATTCATGGATTTAAGTAAGGAATTTCACCCTTGATCAGTCCCGAATTCAAAGCGAAATTTCAGATTAGGAAATAAAAATATCGTTAAATAATACAATTCAAATTATGCCTATACAATCAAAAGGAGCTTATTTACCGGGAAATAGTACGGTGATACTTAAAGAGGTCGAATTCCGGGAGCCGGGGTATGGGGAAGTGCTGATTAAAGTAAAATCATCTACGATTTGTGGAAGTGACATCCGTGCTATTTATCATGAACATTTGGGGAAAGGACCGGAAGGCTATCAAAACAAAATTGCAGGGCACGAACCTGCCGGTCAGATTATTGAATGTGGTGGAGGATTGAAGCGTTTTAAAAAGGGCGACCGCGTTATCGTGTATCATATTTCCGGCTGTGGGTGTTGTAACGATTGTCGCCGGGGGTATATGATCTCCTGTAAAAGTGACTCTCGTGCAGCGTATGGCTGGCAACGCGATGGTGGAATGAGTGAATATATGATTGCCGAAGAAAAAGACCTGGTACTACTTCCCGATGAACTGACTTACACCGATGGTGCACAGATTGCCTGCGGTTTCGGAACGGTGTATGAAGGATTGGATAGAATAGGAATTAGTGGAAATGATGCAGTGTTGGTAACTGGCCTGGGACCTGTGGGGTTGGCTGCATTAATGTTAGCTAAAGCAATGGGAGCCCAGAAATTGATCGGAGTGGATACGGTAGTAGAACGCTGTGAAATTGCCAGGAGGCTTGGTCTGGCAGATGAGGTATTTGTTTCGGATGACAATGTATTGGCGAATGTGTTGGCTGCCACCAATGGTCGCGGTTTTGAGAAGACGGTAGATTGTTCCGGCCATACACTTGCCCGTCAACTGTGTATCCGTGCTACCCGGCAATGGGGGAAAATGGTAATGATTGGTGAAGGGGGGACGGTGGAATTTGATCCAAGCCCTGATATTATCCATGACCAGAAAACTATTTATGGCTCGTGGGTTACCTCCATCTGGAAGATGGAAGAGTTGGCAGAACGCATTGTACGATGGGGGATTCATCCTGAAGATCTCGTGACAAACCGTTTCACACTCGACAGAGTAGAGGAGGCCTACGCGCTTATGGCGGGTGGCAAAAGCGGGAAAGTGGCGGTTGTCTTTGATGAAGAAATAAAATAAAGTATTAACAGGAAGAAAACTTGAGTATGGATCCACTTGATCACAAGAAAGTGCCTTATAAGATACTTTATAACGGTACGAGAATTCCTGTCATTGGAATGGGGACATTCGGTTCTGACAATTACGATGCAGAGACCATTGCGGGAGCTGTGAAGAAAGGTATAAGAATGGGATATCGTCATATCGATTGTGCGTCTGTGTATGGAAATGAAAAAGAAATCGGTAAAGCAATAAAAGAAGTGCTGGATGAAGGTATCGTGAAACGGGAAGATCTCTGGATAACCTCCAAAGTGTGGAACGACAAGCATGATGCTGTGGTAGAAGCCTGTCGCCAAACGCTTGAAGATCTTCAACTCCGTTATCTGGACTTATACCTTGTGCATTGGCCTTTTCCCAATTATCATCCACCCAAATGCGATGTTACTTCACGTCAGGATAACGCTGTTCCCTATATTCATGAGAACTACATGAAAACATGGGCACAAATGGAGAGTTTAGTCGAATCAGGGTTGGTCAGGAGCATCGGGACATCCAATATGACCATTCCGAAGATGAAGCTTTTGTTACGCGACTGTAAGATCAAGCCTGTACTGAACGAAATGGAAATTCATCCCCACTTTCAGCAACCCGAGTTATACAACTTTTTGAAAGAAAATGGAATTGAAGTCATTGGTTTCAGCCCCATAGGATCACCAAAACGCCCCGAACGTGATAGGACACCTGATGATACGGTGGATATAGAAGATCCGGTAATCGTATCCATTGCTCGTCGACTCAACGTACATCCTGCGGTAGTGTGCCTCGTTTGGGCAGTACAACGTGGACAGATAACCATTCCTTTTTCTGTCAATGAGGATAAGCTGTATAGCAATCTGAAAGGAGTTATTGAGTGTAAGCTCACCGCCCAGGAAATGGAGCAGATTTCCCAAATTGATAAAGGTAGCCGTTTGATCAAAGGTCAAGTCTTTCTCTGGAAAACAGCTAAAAACTGGCGTGACCTGTGGGATCTGGACGGGAATATATCACAATAGAGGATAATATCCGGTACATTTCCCCATTTAGCGATTAGCAACTTGTTTGGCAATACAGTTAATCTAAAAAAGAATCTATAATGAATAAAAAGAATATCTTGGTTTTATTCTTGGCCGGATTATTTTCCGCCATGCATATTTTTTCCCAAATCACTGAACGTCCACGACCCCAGGAATGGGATAACCTTGTGCCGGGTGCTCGTTTTGTCGACCGATTCTTACCTATGCCCGACGGTAGACTGGCCTTCGATATATGGGGTGCAGAGGTGGTTGTTCCACGTTATGTAGATAACGGTATAGAAGATCGTGAGCGCTCTTATTGGGGAGGAAATATTTTACGTGAAGTCGATGGATCGTATCATTTATTTGTGTGCGGATGGCCGGAAGATTCACCTAATGGGCATATGTTTTGGCCCAATTCCACAGTGTACCACGCTGTAAGTAATAATTCCATTGGTCCGTTTGTTATCCAAGATACTATCGGTAAAGGTCACAATCCAGAAGTGTTCCGTACTTGCGACGGACAATATGTGGTTTATGTGATTGATGGACATTATAGAGCTACAAATATAAATGGTCCCTGGACCTATCATAAGTTTGAATTCGATCGACGTGATCGACGTATCATTGAAGGGCTTTCCAACCTTACATTTGCTCAACGCGAAGATGGTTCTTTTTTGATGGTTTGCCGTGGAGGTGGTATCTGGATTAGTCAAACCGGGCTTTCACCTATTGAGTTGTCAGTGGAAAACCGTTATGGTTTTATTTCGTTGAGAGAGGTAGTCATAAACGCTGTAGTAGATGGGATAAGCGTACCTGTTTCGGCATCCGTTCCGGCATGTATAAGGGAAAAGAAGTACAGTCTTATCAGTACGGCTTGCTGATACAGTTACCTGTGACAATGGACAAGTTAAACTGGAAACGTAACGGTGAATTTACGGTGTATGATGAAGCGGAAATTGCCAGGGCCGAAGGTAGCTCCATGCTGAATGCGAAGCATGTAAAGGATGTGGAAGAGTGGGGTGTGGTACCATCGGGAAACTGGAAAGACGATCCCAGTGATTTGGGCAGTAATGATTTTCGTTCCACTAAACATTTCATTATTTCTGCATCATTGGAAAATAAGGATGGAGATAAGGTGTGTGTGGAATCGAATGGTAAGCAGTTTTCGCGTAGTTGGCTGCAGGACAGCCGTATTCAATGGCTGATTGCTGATTATTGTAATACCGGTTCCGAGCCTTTCTATGGTACACCGTTTACCAGGGACAGGATAAAAATCGGTAAAACTCCGTTGAAAGGGAGATTGGTAGTGAGGTTTTAGAGGAAATATTTAATTGAGTTCGCTTTGAAAAGTGGTATTTTTCAAATTAAACAGTTGTCCCGATTCCAATAGGATAACAAAGAACGTCCACGAAGGAACGTTCAAAATTGTCTGGGTAAAATTTCCTCAAGGTATTTATGCTGAGGGTGGTAATTGGAAAAAACCGTCATGCGCCGAATGATTCTTTCCTCTTCGGCGTATCTGCTGCCCGATTTATGTGCTTAGCAAAATTATAAATATACGTGCTGCTTCTCCTTTCCTTCCGACCACTTTACATTCAAGCTTAAACAAAACACCCCGGGGGGGAAGCCCCGGGGTGTGTGTTTTTTTTTATTGTAACCTTTATATTCTGTGGTAAAACAGATGGTTTTGTCAGTTATAAGCAGCTATTTCTTCGTCGGAATAAGCCATTCTCTTTGAAATGAAGAAGATGGCATAGGGGACTATCAACAATATAATTGCCCAGATAATATTACTCACCATACTGCCTTTTTTCATGTTATTTACATAGATATGTCCCAGTAATCCTTCAATTACCAATATCAGTCCGATGATTAAATTGGTGTTATTGGTTGCACCCGTCAAAAAGGGAATCACCAAAATAGCAACGCCAATGAGCATTACCAATACCCCGATGTTTCTCGCTAATTCTTTCATGTGTGTATAATAATTTATGTTTCTGATTTCGTAACGCAAATAAACACAAAATTCAACAAACAAGGAAATAAATTGAGATAAAAATTTTATATTCAGCGAAAAAATGAACTTCAGCGATAAAAAATTGACTTTTTATCGCTTTGCAATGCTCAAATTGTATATTTTTGTGAAAAAGTTTCCGTTGATGTTGACGAGAGACAGGGAGGTTGGTAATGTTTTAGAAGAGTGATCACACTAAAACTGAATGGTGGTGAAAAATATACTTGTTTTTTTGTATCAATGGCTCATATTTGTGCCGATCTTTATTGTACTTACCCTTATTACGGCATTGACGGTAATGGTTATGGCCCCCCTCTTCGGAAGTAAGTTTTGGGGTTATTATCCGCCCAAATGGTGGTCGAGGCTGACCTGTTGGTTCGCTCTTTGTCGTGTGAAGACCAGAGGACATGAAAACCTGGATAGGGGACAATCATATGTGTTTGTTGCCAATCACCAGAGTGCATTTGATATTTTTCTGGTGTACGGTTTCCTGAATCAGAATATCAAATGGATGCAAAAACAGAGTTTACGGAAGATCCCGTTCGTAGGATTTGCCTCAGAAAAGGCTGGCCATGTGTTTGTGGACAACACCAATCCCAAAGCACGGGCAGCCTCTATTAAAAAGGCGAAAGAACAGATCGTGGATGGTGTCTCTATGGTGATATTTCCGGAGGGAGCACGCACACGGGGTGGAAAAATGGGCCGTTTTAAACGGGGTGCCTATTATCTGGCCCACGATATGGACCTGCCTGTGGTGCCTCTGACTATAAACGGTGCTTATAATGTTCTGAGGAGGGATGGTTTTCGTCTCAGGCCGGGAAAAATGGAACTTGTGATCCATAGGCCAATACCCACCGCATCACTTGCCGAGGCAGAGATATCTGGATTGATCGATGAAACGAGGGATACCATCTATTCCGCATTATGGGAACAATACAAATAATAAGGAGCGGATCTTTAAAACGGGCAGAATTGTTTGGGATTATATATAAAAAGAAATGGTTGTCTCACGACAACCAATCTTCATTGTTAACCTTAAATCTAATACCATGAAAAACACGTTGCAAAAATAAGGCGCTCCTTTCTTTTTTCCAAACAATAGAGTAGAAAAAATTAGTCTTTTAATTTTATTTAGTACTTTCAACTCACCTCTTCCAGACAAAGGGATATTGATTGATTTTTGTTTACATATTTTCGGGAATAGTTTGGATTTTAGTCATAGACCGAGAGGTAATGATGTGTACGTATTATCTGTAACCCTGCCTATTCTTTATAGTATTTTGAATCTTACCCTTAACAATACTTCTGCCGGACGTAAGCCGTAGACCGAATAATAGCTGCTGATATCATTGTAGGAATAGGTCACGAATTGCCGGGTGTTGAAAATATTTGTCCAGTCGAGCATCCAGTCCACGTTCTTCATCCTGTACCGTACTCCCAGGTTTCCGAACCAGGATGAACGGTCTGAAGATTCAATCATGTTATTATAGTAATGGTTGATTGAAGCGCTCAGGGTAAACCCTTTTGCGGGAATCAACGATAAGGCAATGTCCTGTGTGAAATAATTTACCGGTGCCATTTCGTTGTCCCTGATTTTGGTTTGGCTATGCCGATAGGATGCGCCGTACTTTACGATCATCCATCGGCCGATATCAGTCGTAATACGCGGTGAGAGGAAATAGCCGGTTGAACTGTAACCTGAGACTACCCCCTGGTGCAGGGTTACCGATTGATTGCGGTCATGACCGGTACTGAATCTCACTTCGGAGTTGATCGCATCGATGCTTTTACCAATGGAGTAACCTGCACCCCAATTATGTGAAGTGTGGGGATGGAGAATGCCTACGCTGCTACTCAGGATATCGTTGTATTCAACATCGTAAAGCATATTGCGCCATGTGTTGTTGTAGAACAAACGCAGTGATGTAAAGAGGGTGGTGAACGGGTTCTTATAATTGAAACTTACATTTACCAATGTGCGGCTGTTTTTCGACAACAGCCCGTCGCTGCGATTCATACTGCGGTAGGTATTCAGTATATATCCCCTGTAATCCTCATTCACCGAACCGATATGGTTGGAAAAGGAAATATTGGAAAAGATGGTCAGTCTGGTACTGAATGGATATTGGATCCACAAGTGAGGTGAAACGAGCAGATGTCCTCTCTTTTGCCTTGTCTGTCTTATCCCGTCTTCCCTGTTTAGGAACAGGTAGTCCAGAGGAAAGGAAAAGTTCAATTGGAGACCTGATGGAGGCCTGTACCCGAACGACGGAGAGAAATTGAGCTTTGCTTCCGTACGGCTGGTATTGTTTTGCAAGGTATCTGCAGTAACCGGCGTATGGGTAGTGCCTGAGAGCAAACCCGACTCCATCCTGTAATGCAGGAAAGAGGCTCCGGTAGTGTACCCGAAGCTAAACCGTTGCAGGTCCTTATGTCCGGATACGCTGGCCGAGGCATTGAACCTGTTGAAAGAAATATCCTGCCGGATAAGCGGGTCGGGATTCTTCAACTCTTCGAACAATACGGGTGAGACATCCAGCGAATGGTGCTGGGTGATATATGCTACGTTTGCCCTTATCCTGTTTCGCCGGGAGTCATTCCGCCGCAGGTAGTCGAAGTTGTTTTCAATATGGAAGGAGGGGAGTTGCAGGAACTGTGCCACCGGTTCACTACCCGCAATATTGCCTGTATGGGTATTCCATGAAGAGCGGACATTGAGTTTGTTGTTCAGGAAATAGTTGTCGGTATTGCCTTCGAGGGTGACCGATCCTTCCAGTTCCCGTTTCAACAGGCGTGCATCCATATCCTCCGTTATCTGTAGCGTATCGGAAGGTGTTAAAAAGATATCCTGCTGTGAGAAGCTGCTGCTTTTCTGTTTATCGTGCAGGAAGTTTATGTTGGTGGTGAGCGTAAGGTCTTTCTTGATTCCTCTCAAATCGTTTAGCGATACCAAGTGGGCATCGTTGAAAAGATAGTGTTGTTCCCTGATGGAAGGAGGGGCAGGGGCAATTACCGATAATAGGTTGGAGGGGCTGCTTCCGAAATGGTCGTAATAGGAAGTCAGCTCTTTGTTGATATTCCTTCCGGTATTGTCCCCCTTATATACCAGCATATTCTGTTCCAAGCGGGTGAAGCGCATGCCTACTGCTTCATTGCTGAGCAGGATGGGCGGGAGCCCTGTTCCCAGTTGTGCCGTGGCAAAGAAAGCACCCATGGCCGACTGTTTCAGTTTCAGGTTGATGGCGGCATTTTCAGGGATTTCCATCCCCTTGAGCGCCTTGATGGGCTGATGGTTCTCGAGTATCTGTACCGAAGCCACTTTGGAAGCATCCACGTTTTGGGTAGCCAGGCCGTATTTGCCCTGAAGCAAGTCGAGTCCCTCGATATAGAATTTGCTGATCTCCTTGTTCTGGTAAAGAATCTGTCCCGAAGAGAGCACCTGCACACCGGGCAGTTTTTCCAACACGTCGCCGATACTACGGTCGGTCTCATCCATGAAACTGGCCACGTCGTAGTGTATGGTATCACCCAGTTGCCGGATCTTGGGAGCTTTTACGATCACCTCTTTGAGTTCCATCGATTTTTCGGTAACCAGAAATTCAATCATTGCAACATCACTCTTTATGGTCTTTGACTGCCGTTCGATGGTCATGGCCGATACGGTCACCGTGACCGAGTCGGGGAGGTTGTTGCGTTTCAGGATGAATGTGCCGTCTTCTGCCGTCATGGTATAGGCCAGGATGGAAGAAGAACCGACAGGGTGCATCGTGACCGTGGCCGAAACAACCGGTTTACGGTTTTGTGAATCGAGTACCCTTCCTTTGATCTCCTGTTGGGCAAACGAAGAGAGACAGCTACAGATCAGCACGAAGATCAGTAAATAATGCCTTGTAACATCCATCATTCACTCAATTCCAAATCATTATATTCCACAGGGTTTCTTTTCCGCAATATAGTCATCGTGCCATTATCCATATAACTGAGCGATATGTCTTTTAGTTTCGACCTTCTGTAATCGTTAACCTGTTTCAGGGTTTTGACTTCTTCAAAGTCTCTGTCGGACGGAAACCGGATAGAAACGTCTTTTATCTGCTCAATTCCAATCGCCTGAAAGCGAAATAATCCATCCTCCGTTTTTGCACTCAGGATCGCTCCGGGCAGACCGTATAACTTCCATGGCCCCTCGTTGACCGGTATTTCCGGTGAAAACCATACCGTATAATTACGTCCCCGGAACGGGACTGTAGCTTTGTAACAAAGGTAACCCATTATGGAAACAGTATCTTCCGATATTTGCCAATCCATTGGAGGTATTGGTTCTTTTAATCGGAGATATATACCTTTACCCGCTCCGGCATGTGGCCCTTTGTCTATGGTAATAGTTGTGTTGTCAGACCGGTTCTTAAATATCCGTGCATCTTCACCTTTCCGGTCATTCATAATTTCAGGTTTTCGGTTCATAGCTTCAAAACGCTCAAAAATTTCATTCTCGGGATCTTTCAATACATTTACCGATTTAAGTGTTTGTATTAATTTCTGATCTTTTACTTTGGCGATAGAGTCTCTCCGCTCTTTGTTCCAATCATAGTATACCGACCAGTTTTGGGCAATATCCAGTGCCATCGTATCGGTTACTAAAATTTTTTCCCTCTCTTTTGTTACTTGTTGGTCAAATGTATAGATGATCCGGAGGGTAGCCTTATCCAATTCTTCCTGCTGCGGAGGATCAACATGATTATTTTTTGCCGGTTGCATAGCGTTAAGATTTCCGGTTGTCAAAAGAAAGAAAAATATTATACATCCGGGAACTACTGTTTTGTTTCGCATAATTTGGTCTGTTTTGGAGTTTATACCGGCAAAGTAACTAAATATTTTCGTTGTGTAACTAATATTATTAGTTAAAAGATGGTGCTTTTCTGAATCTCACGTTTCAATACCGTGTCACGACAAACGAATTTGATCTTAATAAATTGAAAATGATACAATATAAACTGTTTGTATTTATTCATTATCATTTTTGTAAAATAAGATTTATTTACACTGTATAGCAGACAGATAAATTATTTTTTTAAATTCTATATTTTTCTGAGATATATAATTAAGATTGAAAAAAATATTTTAGATTTGCAGCGCTTCGTATGAATTATTTTTATATGATCCGACATCATGAGAAATATTCTTATTTCGAAGATACTTTCCCTTGAGGATGCGAAATAGTAACACTTTAGCAAAACGAAAGAAATGTACACTTTACTTTAATTATTATCATTTTCATTTTCATGAAACAAATCTATTTTACTGCATTTGCAGCCGCTGTTATATGGATATTGGCTGTATTACCTGCTATTGCCCAGCAGGAAACGTCCTATGAAGTGGAATATATATCTCCACAGATTTACAGGGACTTCCGATTTTCGATTGGAGGTGGTTACGCTTTTCGCCTGGGAGAAGTAGAAAAAACGGGCGACCCTAAGCTTGATGACCTAAACAAGCAGTTACGCCACGGATTTACTGTGGATGCCGATGCGCAATACTTTTTTAAGGAGGGTTGGGGATTGGGGCTTAATGTGAATTATTGCTCATCACCTACATCCGGTGACAATGTTACTATTCCCGATGTGGGAAATGTTAACCGTTACAAGGAGTCTCAAAATGCATTATTTGTAGGCCCGTCATTCGCAGGTCGCATTGAGTCTTCAAAGTTCCTGCTGGTATCTTCGATTGCCCTTGGCCCCTTATTCTATATGGACAGGATGAATCTCGACGGTACAAAGATCAATGCCAATCAGACTACTTTCGGGATTAATGCCGGAGTTGCCGGGTTGTGGTAGCACCAAAGGGTATCAGGGAACGAAAATCGAGTCTACAGACCTTGCCCGTATACATCAGGGCGACCATAAATTGAGGATCAAGGGGAAGAAGACTTCCGAGTCGGCTCTTCTTGTGAAAGTGGATACGGTTTCAGTGGGTAGTTATATGAAAGGCTTCCCGAAACATACCGATGTATTACCGGGTGAGCGCACGGTGGAGATACGCCACTTCCAGCAGTGGAAAGACAAAGCTGCCATGTCGGGGGCAATGTTCGGACTAATCGGTGCATCCATTGCGGAATCGAATAATCCACATACGCATTACAAACTCGTATTCACGGCGGAAAAGGGGAAAGAGTACACTATCTTACCCATGACGGATGAGACTACCGAAAAGCCGCTGTTTTACGTAATTGATGCCGCAGCCAATGACACCATCCATCCACGTGTTATCCAAATAGAGAAGAAGAAAAAGTGAAGGAGGTGGATTAAGGGTATTGTGTGATTGATAATTTATCGGTCGGCGGTCAGACTTTATTTTTGATTACCGATGGCGATTATCAAAGTAAAACGTCTCAATTTATTCTGATGCCAATGGTAGCCTATACATCCCAACAAGAAAACCGGTTCGTCCGTTTGTAGCTCTCGGTGCAGGATATGCAAATATATCGTCGGAAATGGCTATGCAGGGAGCGCAAACCGAGAGCATGTCATTTATATGATTTTAGCTTTTTCTGAGTTTTAAAAAACTAAATCTTAAAAAACGGATACTGATGGTAATTTTTCACAATCTTTATCCGTTTTTTCTCTCTAAGACACCTAACTGTTGAATAGTTGTGCGACATGTAATGTGATGCCCGCAAGATAGGTTACCTACAACTCAAGTAAAAAAACGAAGGAGACGACTTGAGAGATAAAGAAATATTAAGCAAGCAAATCGTTACCGGCTATTATAAAGAACGTTTTGTCAGCAAAGTCAAACTTCTCCGCAAAATTGCCCCAATTTGTATTACTCAAACTAGTTTTAGTATATTAACAATCCCACCTGAGGGATTTTTACCGGTTCTGCATCTTATAAGCATATCACGTAAAAAAACAACATTGAGTATTGCTCACTATTTAAATTTATGAAGAAACAGACCACACTTTACCTGATGCTGTTGTCTATGATTGCTCATCCGGTTTTTGCACAACGTTACACTATCAGCGGATACATTACCGACAGGGTAAACGGTGAAACCCTTATCTCCGCTACTGTTTTCGACTCAAATTCCACTAAAGGAACGGCAACCAATAACTTTGGCTACTATTCGCTAACGTTACCGGCCGGGGATGTAACCCTCGAATGTTCTTATATCGGGTACCGGACATTAAAACAGGAATTTCACCTGCAGCGCGACACGGTGTTGAACATCCAATTGGATCTGGATAACATGCTGGAGGAAGTAACGGTGATTGGTAACCGCTCTGAAACAGGTGTCAGGGGATCGCAGATGAGTACCGTGGAAGTACCCATTGAGCAGATAAAAAATATCCCGACCCTTCTTGGTGAAAACGACCTGATCAAAGCATTGCAACTGTTGCCGGGCGTTCAATCGGGTACCGAAGGATCGGCGGGATTGTATGTCCGGGGAGGCGGGCCGGATGAAAACCTGCTCCTGTTGGACGGCGTGCCGCTGTACAATGTCAATCACATGCTCGGTTTCTTTTCGGTGTTCAACAGCGATGCACTGAAAAACGTGACCCTGTACAAAGGCAGTTTTCCCGCCCGGTTCGGTGGACGGCTCTCGTCCGTGGTAGACGTCCGGATGAAAGACGGCGACGATAAAAAAATTCGAGGTACGGCAAGCATCGGGCTGATCTCATCCAAATTACAGTTAGAAGGCCCCCTCATAAAAGAGAAAACCACATTTAACGTATCACTGCGGAGAACCTATCTCGATGTGCTGGCGCAACCGATCATCAAAATGGCACAAGATAATGAAAACGGAGGGGTGAACAGTGCGGGATATTACTTTTACGATATAAACGCCAAGTTCACCCATAAGCTATCGGATAAAGACAAACTATACCTGAGTACCTATTTCGGGGATGATGCAATTTACCTGAAAGCACAAGACAGATATTCCTATAGTGATAATCTGGAAACCAAAGATCATACAAAGCTCGACTGGGATTGGGGTAATGCCATTACCGCCCTCCGCTGGAGCCGTATCCTGAACAATAAACTGTTTATGAATACTACCGCTTCATTCACCCGTTACCGGTCGTCATTAGGCAGCGGCTACGAAAGCGAAACCAGCTATTCTTCCAATTCTGATCAACCCCAAACGAAAGAAGAAACGCGACTCACCTATAATTCCGGAATACAGGATTGGACACTGAAAACCGATTTTGATTTCACGCCGGACGTCAATCACGACATCAAATTTGGAGCCTCTTATACTTACCATACATTTGCACCCGATGTTATTTCCCTGAAAGTCATGGATACCGGGCAGACAGAGCAAAACATCGATACGGTAGCCGGAAGCCCCAAAGTATATGCCCACGAGACGGCGGCTTATCTTGAAGATAACATCTCACTCGGAAAAATGCTGAAAGTGAATTTGGGGGTGCATTTCTCTTCATTTCATGTGCAGAACAGCAACTACTTCTCTTTGCAGCCGCGTGCGGGATTGAGGGTGCTGCTTACCGACAACTTGTCGTTGAAAGCCGGCTATGCATCCATGAACCAGTACATCCACATGCTTTCCAATAATACCATCAGCATGCCGACGGACTTGTGGGTGCCGGCCACATCAAAAATCAAACCGATGAAATCCCACCAGTATGCGTTGGGAGTATTCTATTCGCTTCAGCATATCGCCGATTTCTCCGTGGAAGGTTATTACAAGACAATGGACAACCTGCTCGAATATAAGGACGGAGCTTCGTTTATGGGAGCATCCACCAATTGGGAAGAGAAGGTGAGCATGGGACGTGGCATCGCTTATGGCGTAGAATTCCTGGCGCAACGTTCATTCGGTAATACAACCGGATGGATAGGATACACCTGGTCTAAATCCGACAGGATCTTCGACCGCCCCGGAAACATCATCAACAATGGGAAACGGTTTCCTGCAAAGTACGACAGAAGGCACGACATCAGCATTACCGGCACGCACAAGTTCTCGGAAAAGATAGATGTCTCGGCTTCGTGGGTCTTCAGCACGGGGAATGCCGCAACCTTCGCCTTCCATGAATATCCCGCAACCAATTCTCCCACTTACAGACATAAATACTATTTTCCTGAAACCTATTCTTATGTGGAGGCACGGAACAACTTCAGGTATAACAATTACCACCGGCTGGATCTGGGAGTAAATTTCCATAAAAAGACCAAACGGGGAAACCTCCGCACCTGGAATGTCAGTATTTACAACGTGTACAACCGCCTGAATCCTTTCTATGTATATGTATGGGATGAAACCTCCGTGAATCATGAGACGGGTGAGCGGAAAACAAAAAATGTTTTGCGGCAGGCCACGCTCTTTCCCATTATCCCTTCTGTAAGCTATACAATTAAATTCTAAGATTAATTTGTAAGACAATGAAACAAGCATATAAATCATTTACCCTTCTGCTATTCATCTTCGCATCTTGTTTTATATCCTGCGAAAAAGACATCGAATTCAAAGGTAAGATCACCGATCCGCTAGTGGTGGTGAATGCATTGCTTACCCCTGATTCGGTTATTTCCGTGCATCTGTCCCAAAGCCGTTTTGTCCTTGGGGAAATAGCTCCGTTCAATCCTATTTCCAATGCAACAGTATCTGTATTTGCAAATGACGATCTGAAAGAGCAGCTTTCGTATAGTGAGAATGGAATATACAGGGGAACCTACTTGCCAAAGCCGGGTGATAATATAAAGATTGAAGTTATTGCCGAGGGATTCAGCAGGGTCACATCTCAAACCCGAATTCCGAAAAAGCCCGGTGTAGTGGTCAATGATTCGACAGTGACTGTCCGGGAAGAGGAATACAGTAATCCCTATCAACCCAATACCGTAACTAAAACTACATCCCGTAATATGCAGGTACAACTGAGATTGACGGATGCAGCCAACGAAGAAAATTATTACTTTATAAAAGCCTCACAGTACTTCTCAGATAATGGCATGCTAATCACGGAAAGGACAGTGGAACTGAAACTCAGTGAAGTATTGAAGAACAATATTACAGATAACGGTAATATCTTTGAGGGTATTTTCGGTGATGAGGGAGAGTCGGACAGGACGGATAACCTTTTTTCGGATCTGTTTGTAGACGGGAAAGATATCCTGTTCGATTTTTCATTGTTTGATATTCTGGAGTCTGCAACTTATGTCGATGGAGAGAAAATAAATGATGGGAGCAATTCCCGGGGAGAGTTGACAGTGGAATATATCATAGAAATAGGTGAGATTTCAAAGGATATGTACCAGTACCTCATTTCAGGCAATAAAGCCTTGAATGCCGAAGATTATGGCCCCTTTACCGAACCGGTGCAGGTCTATTCCAATATAGAAAATGGTGTGGGAATTCTTGGCGCATATAATATTTACAGGTTCTCCTCCCGTTTTAAATCAAATTATTTACCCTATTATTTTCCGTATTAGAATTTAGAAACTGTTTAAATTTTTTCATCGGTTGTTTTTAGAGATTTTGAAAGATCTATTGTCCCCATGATAATCCGTTTTATGGTTGTATAATAAATGCTGCAGCGATAATAAATTTCCGGGAGAAAGTTCAATATCTGAGCTTATAATACTCCGGTGCATCCTCATAAATTTATGAGGATGATATGGTGTTGCACCGGAGAAGGTACGGACTTGGTACCGACGATGACATAGTGAAAATTTGCAGTATCTAATTAAATATTAGTAAGATCCCAAATTGTGCATTGCCTACACCAAAAGAATTCCATGGGGAATAATTATTGCTAAAATCGAGATTGATATCATTATCTTTTAATTCGATTTTCTTCTTTGAGAATAACCCTCCTTTTTCTTCTTTTACCCGGAATTTATACCATTCAGCATTATTCCAATGTGACTGCAGGAGCCAAATAGCAATCGAGAGACCGGCGTATGGAGGCAGGTGTTCAATTACAGGATATTTTCAAGACTAGCAGCGTGACCTTGAAAACGAATTGGCAAAACCAGAATCTGAGGATACATGATTATGCCGATACGCCATTCTTCCGGGTTACATTCTCCTATCGTTTCGGAAACTATTCGAAAAAGGAACGAAAAGAGATTGATAAGTCAAGGTTTGATCGATGAGCGGGATTAGCAGTGATAAGAAAAATTGAAATAGCCTGTCACTGGTTGCAAGATGAAGAAAGTTATTCTTTTACTTTTAGGATGAAAGAAAGAAAATAGTGAAAAAGATAAAGAAAGATGTAACCAAACAAGAGTTAATTACGTCTAATAAGAAAGCAAAGGAAATTTTGTGTCTATAAAAAAATATATACTAAACACTATTAACAATGAAGACATTATTCACTATTATCCTTGCCACTGTGGCATTCGTCAGCGCTCCGGCGCAAAACAGAATCATAAAACAGAACCGTCAGGTAGCGTCATTTTCCGCTATCAATGCTTCGGGAGGATGGGATGTTATTGTTCGCCAGGGCGACCGCCAGTCGGTTTCTATAGAAGTAAGCGAAGAGGTATTGGACAGGGCCGTCGTGGAAGTCAAAAACGGCACGCTGCATATCTATAATAAGGGAAACAACCGTACATTCTCCCTTCGCGACTTAGGTAACACACGAAACACAATCCAAAAGGCATACGTTACTGTTACGGATTTAGGAAAGATAGAAGCATCGGGTGGTGTGGATATCAGTTTTGAAACACCCCTAAAAGCCGGTGATTTCGAGCTTGCACTGAGTGGTGGCACCGATCTGGAAAATTTAAGGCTGGACTGTAGGCAATTTAAAGGACAGTTTTCGGGCGGATGTGATGCGGAGATCAGGTTTATTTCCGCACAGGCCGTAAGAGCCGATGTGAGCGGTGGTAGTGATGTGGAACTGTATGATATATCCGCACAAACGACCCGGATTTCCGCCAGCGGCGGTTGTGACATTGAACTGACGGGGAAGACCGACGAGCTTACCCTGACCGCGAGCGGCGGATGTGATGTTTCTGCTTCTAAACTCAACTCACGTAATTGTAATGCCGATTTTTCAGGTGCTGCCGACGGGAGTATCCGTGTTACAGGCCGCCTCGATATCACTGTGTCAGGTTCAGCCGACGTAACCTGTTTCGGTAATCCGGGCGATGTAAACAAAAGAGTAAATAAGAGCAGATCATTGAAATTCAGCTGATAATAAGATATTTGCCTGTGACCTTAATGATTGGTTGATAGGCAATATAGAAATACAGAAGCCACTTTTCAATATGTTCAACAGGAAAGTGGCTTCTGTATAATATTTCAATCGTAGATCCGGTTGGCAAAGAAGTTGAGTAACCCCCAGTTGAACCGGTACCAGCGTCTCGTGGCCCGCTGTTTACCACCAAACTGAAGCAGGAACCGTGAGCGGCCGGCATTTTTATTCAGAAAACTTACATCCATAAAATCGAAATAATGAAAATCCTTGTTTTCCGATATCTGCATCGCTTGGTAAATAGTGAAAATCGTGGGGTAGAGTAATTTGTATCGTTTCGATTTGCCCCAATAATAGAGGCAATAGACCGTCTCTTTTTTCTCGAATCCCAGAATGGCACCCCCGATAATTTTACCCTGATAGCGGGCAAGCAATATTTTTCCTTTGTCTTGCCTTATTATATAGTGACAGAAGAAGTTCTCGAAATATTGGTAGGGTGGGAACCGGCGTGATATCTTTTTGTTGTTTGTATTACGGATCAGCTTGTATATTTCCGGTAACTTATCTTCAGAGGTGAATTCTTCTATTACGATCCCTTTTTTTAACGCCTTGTTGACCTGATTCTTTCTCGTTTTCGAGAGCTGATCCCATATTTTTCTTTTACGCTGGAGCGAATTCCGGATATTGATCCACTTTACCGAATAGAATCCATTCTCGCGAAATCCCTTATAGCCAAAAATGGCATTGCCCAGGTTTTCATAACGGATGAGAAAAACCCGGTTACGTACCTCTTTGACCAGATGGGCAATAAGGGCATCGAATATCTCTATCTGGGGTAGTTTTTTTCTGAAGAAAGCCGGTTGTTGGGAGATAAAGCATCTTTTAAATAGTTTACCTCTCAGGAAACGATTGATCCGCACAATGACAGCGAACATGGCGGCTACCGGCACCTCATTCTCGAAAACAACAAGCATTAAAGGGGTGTAGGCGGGACTGTTGGCGTACCAATCGAACGATGAAGGGCTGTGAAAAAAATTGATTTCCTCCATCGGAGGAAGATCCTCTTTACGATAATATGCTTTTACACTGTATCCCATATCTGTTTGAGTGTGCAACACGGATCAATATTAAACAAAAATACTAAAAAAAACTAATATCACAATGTGATTGTCTCTTTTCGATAATCAGAGCCTGTTTGACACTATTATGGTTTTAGATTTTATAATTTTTATGTAATTTTGCAAATTAACGGTGCGTAAACGGTATGATACCGTCTGACCGCCATGATCTAATAAATATTTCAATGAGAAAAATCCTGTTTTCTTCCTTGCTTTTACTGGCTGCTTTTTGGCTACATGCCCAGGAAGTTCCTCTCTGGCTCCGTAATAGTGTGATCTCTCCGGACGGTGCCACCGTGGCGTTTACCTACAAAGGAGATATATTTACCGTGCCGGTTTCCGGCGGAAAAGCGACACAAGTGACTTCACATGCATCTTACGATACCCGCCCGGTCTGGTCGCCAAAGGGTGATAAACTGGCGTTTGCGTCCAACCGTGAAGGAAATTTTGATGTATATGTGGTTACACTCCAAACCGGACAGACCAAACGCATCACTTCCCATTCCAATAACGAATATCCCGAAGGGTTTCAAAACGACACAACCGTACTGTTCAGCGCCTTTATCCAGCCGGCGCAGGAAAGCCAGCAATTCCCGATCGGATTGTTTAACCAGATTTATACTGTGTCATTGAATGGGGATCGGCCACAGATGATTTCTCCGACTCATATGGAGGATATTGCCCGGCACGGGGATTTATGGCTTTATACTGACAGGAAAGGTTATGAAGATGCATGGAGGAAGCACCATACCTCGTCCATCACCCGTGATGTGTGGTTGTATGACAGCAAAAAGAAAACGCACCGGAAACTGACCGGTTTTAAAGGTGAAAACCGCAATGGTGTCTGGTCGTCCGACGGGAATAGTTTCTATTACCTGAGCGAGCAGGATGGAACGTTCAATGTATACCGTGCCGGCTTTGAAGGAGACGCACCGGTTCAGTTGACACACTTCAAGGATCATCCCGTACGTTTTTTATCAGCCGATAAAAGTGACAATCTCTGCTTTTCTTTTAACGGGGAGTTGTACTATATGAAAAAGGGTGAAAAACCCCGTAAAATAGATGTCCGTATCGTTTCCGACAATTTTGAAAGGGACATGGTTCCCCAGACCCTTACTACTGGTGCAAGAAGTATCGCTGTCTCACCCAACGGAAAGGAGATCGCCTTTATTGCCCGCGGTGATGTGTTTGTCACTTCCATCGAGTTCAATACCACGAAACGTATTACCGATACCCCTGAACAGGAGCGCGATGTAGACTTTAGTCCCGATGGACGTTCACTCGTTTACTCAGCTGAACGTGGCAATACCTGGAATATCTATCGTACCGAATTGGTACGGAAAGAAGACAAATATTTCTGTTATGCCCGCGAACTGAAAGAGACAAAGCTGACCGACACCGACGTTCCTTCGTTCCAGCCGCTGTTCTCTCCCGACGGGAAAGAGATAGCTTATCTGGAAGACCGTTCCGCGATTTATGTGCTCAATCTGGAAAGCAAGAAGTCGCGAAAGGTGATGGATGCCAAATACAATTATTCCTACAGCGATGGTGACCAGTGGTTCCAGTGGTCGCCCGACAGCAAATGGCTTCTCTCGGATTATATTGATGCTGGTGGTTGGAATAACAAGGATGTGGCATTGATAAAAGCTGATGGAAGCGGAGAGACGACCAACCTCACGCTCAGCGGTTATACCGACGTACGAGCCAAATGGGTGCTGGAAGGTAAGGCGATCCTGTTCTTCTCCGACCGGGCCGGATACCGTAGCCACGGCAGTTGGGGAGCACATCGCGATGCCTATCTGATGTTCCTTACTCCTGATGCTTACGATGATTTCCGGATGGACAAAGAGGAGCGGGCGCTGAAAAAAGAGATGGAAAAGGAGGCGAAGGATAAAGATAAGAAATCTGAAAGCAAGGAGAAAAAAGGAGACAAGAATGCAAAAGAGGAATCGAATGCAGATAAGGATTCAACCAAAACTGTGGAACCGCTCGTTTTCGATCTTGATAACCGCCGTCACAGGGTGGTACGTCTGACGCGCCACTCTTCCAATTTGTCCGATGCATACCTGAACAAGGATGGATCCAAACTCTACTATCTCGCCAGTTTTGAGAAAGGAGTCGACCTGTGGGAACAGGATATCCTTGAAAACACGACCAAGCTGTTAAGCAAAGATGTAGGCTATGGTTTATTGCTTCCGGACAAAGAGGAAAAGAACCTGTACCTGGTATCGCAGGGAAAGATAAAGAAGATAGAGAACGGGAAAGTGACCGAAGTATCGTTTTCCGCACCCTTTAACTACCGCGGTGCGGCGGAAAGGGTCTATATCTTCGATCATGCGTGGAAGCAGGTAAAGGATAAATTCTACGATAAGGAATTACACGGTGTGGATTGGAAGATGTATGGAGAAACATACCGCAGATTTTTGCCCCATATCGATAATAATTTCGATTTTGCGGAAATGCTGTCGGAGATGCTGGGTGAACTGAATGCATCGCATACCGGTGCACGTTATTCACCTCCCCGTAGTAGCTGGCAGACAGCTACCCTGGGTGTATTCTGGGATGATACCTGTAAAGGAGACGGTTTGAAGATCAAAGAGATCATGAAAGGAAGCCCTCTCATCAAGGCCAATACGAAATTGAAGGCGGGTGTAATCATAGAGAAGATCGACGGAGAACCGGTGGAAGCGGGAAAGACCTGGTGGCATTTGCTCGACGGAAAGGCAGGTAAACATGTCATCATCACCGCTTATACACCCGGCGAAGGAGATCGGTTCGAAGAGATCGTGAAACCTATTACTTACGGAGAGGAGAACGAATTATTATATAACCGCTGGGTGGAACAACGGGAAGAATTGACTGAAAAATATTCCGGTGGACGCATTGGCTATATCCATATCCGCGGGATGAACAGCAGCAGTTTCAGGGATGTTTATCAGAATCTGCTTGGAAAATACCGTAATAAGGAGGCTGTAGTGGTAGATACCCGCTTCAATGGAGGAGGGTGGCTACACGACGATCTGGCGACTCTCCTGAGCGGGAAGGAGTACCAACGATTTACACCCCGTGGAGAGTATATCGGCAGTGATCCTTTCAACAAGTGGAACAAGCCTTCCATTGTGCTGATGGGAGAGGGCAATTACTCTAACGCACACGGATTCCCCTGGGTCTATAAAGAATTGGGAATCGGAAAACTGGTGGGTGCCCCCGTGCCGGGAACCATGACCGCCGTATGGTGGGAGACGCAGATCGATCCATCGCTGGTATTCGGTATTCCGCAGGTAACTGTGGTGGATACGAAAGGCACCGTGATGGAAAACAATCAACTGGAGCCTGATGTGAAGGTCTATAATTCTCCGGAATCACTGCTGAGTGACGATGACCTGCAACTGAAACGGGCAGTGGAGGAGTTGTTGAAAAATTAAAAGTGAAAAATTAAAAGTGAAAAGTGAAAAGTGAAAAGTGATGGGAAGGGGAGAGGAGAGTGGGATGTATAGTCCTAAAATGAAAATAAAAAGGTGATTGGGATTTCAAATCTTGAATCTTGAATCTTGAATTTTGAATTGAAATTAAATATTATGGCAAAAAAAATTCTTGTAACAGGAGGAACCGGATACATCGGTTCCCATACCGTGGTCGAACTGCAACAGGCCGGGTACGAAGTGGTGATTATTGATAACTTGTCCAATTCCAATGCCGATGTATTGGAAGGTATCACCCGCATTACCGGGAAACGCCCTGTTTTCGATAAACTCGATTGTACTGACTTTGATGCGATGAAGGCGTTGTTCCGGAAATATACCTTCGACGGTATCATCCATTTTGCAGCCAGCAAGGCGGTAGGAGAATCGGTGGAAAAACCGTTGATGTACTACCGCAATAATTTAGTGTCATTGGTTAACTTGCTGGAACTGATGCCGCAACATAACGTGAAAGGGATCGTATTCTCTTCTTCATGTACCGTTTACGGAGAGCCTGATACAAATCCGATCGATGAGAATGCACCTGTCAAACCGGCCACATCACCCTACGGAAATACCAAGCAGATCAACGAAGAGATCATCCGCGACTTTGTACATTCGGGTGCTCCTATCAAGAGTATTATTCTTCGTTACTTTAATCCTATCGGCGCTCATCCGTCGGCCGAGATCGGGGAATTACCTTTAGGCGTACCGCAGAACTTAGTGCCTTATATCACGCAGACAGGGATTGGCATACGCCAGCAACTAAGCGTCTTCGGCGACGATTATAATACGCCTGACGGTTCCTGCATCCGCGACTTTATCAATGTGGTGGATCTGGCTAAAGCGCATGTGATTGCCATTGAACGGATGCTCGAAGACAAGTCGGATGAGAAGGTGGAGATATTTAACCTGGGAACAGGAACCGGCCTTTCCGTACTGGAATTGATCAAGGTGTTCGAAAAAGTATCCGGGAAGCCTTTGAACTATAAGATTGTAGGACGGAGGGAAGGTGATATTGAACAGATCTGGGCACAACCCGATAAAGCCAATAACGTGCTGGGTTGGAAAGCCGTGGAAACCATCGAAGATACCATGGCTTCCGCCTGGAAATGGCAAATGCGTCTCCGGGAAAAAGGGATGATGTGATAGTTTGGGATCATCCCTTTGTTCTTATTCGAAGAAGTGAAATAGTTTAAAGAGAATGGAACAGGATCAGGTAGAGATAAACGGCCGGGACAGTCACCAGGAGACTGTCGATCCGGTCGAGTATTCCGCCGTGTCCGGGAATGAGGTTTCCGGCATCTTTTACGTTGCATGTCCGCTTGATAAGTGATTCGAACAAATCACCTAGTGTACCGAACAGGGCGACCACCACGGCCAATCCCATCCAGAAAGCGGTAGAGAAATCGGGATGGAACTGGTTGAAGATCAGGGAGGCGAGCACAGTGAACAGGATGCCGGCAATAAAGCCTTCTATTGATTTTTTGGGAGAGATATGCTCTATCAGCTTGTGCCTGCCGATCAGAGATCCTATGAAATAGGCAGCCGTATCATTCACCCAAAGGAACACAAAGAGTGCCAGTACCGGAACCCAATTGTATTCGCTGCCTGCCATATCGGGCGAATAGGAGATAAACATGAGCAGGCTCAACGGCATGGTAATATAGACCTGCCCGAACACCGAATAGATGATACCATGAAGGATATCATGCCTGCGCAGGAAAATGGCTGAGGCAATCAGTATTAAGAGATAAGTGAGTATAAAGACAGGTAGGAGATAGGTATAGATACCTTCCAGATAGAGAAAGACCGATATAAAGATGATAACTCCCATCAGGATATTGAATATCTTGCTGATGGCATGGGAGGTGTCTTTCTCAACCATACGGTAAAATTCAAACAGCCCGGAACCCAATATGGCTCCAAAAACTGCAAGGAATGAAAACCGGCCTCCCAGCAGACCTAAAAGGATGACCAGGATGTAAATGATGCCGGCTCCCGCACGGGTAATGATATCTTTTATGTTCATTATAAGATAAGGAATAGTGGAAAATTATTCTTTCCCTTCCCCGGTTTCAGGTTCGTCAGAAGGATTTACCCCTGTTTTGTCCGCTTCTTCCAGGTCGATGTTATGCTCCGTCAAAATGTTATACCAGGAAATAATTTTTTTTATATCCCCGGCATAGACACTGTCCCGGCTGTAATCAGGCAACACCTCCGCCAGATAGGCAAATAGTTCTTTACCGGACGATTTGGAACCCAGGGATACCTGTTTGCCTTCCTCCTTTTCTTTTATTTTTTTCAGTACCTCCCGCAACGGAGTGTCTCCACTTTGGGTATATATGGATACATCACTCAGGGCTACTACCTTCTCCTGTGCGTATATGGGAACACGTTTTCCATCGGCAAGCGATTCAACGATATTCATATTTTTATTGGTGGAGATGAGTTTATATAAGCCTGGACGGCCCGTGATGGATAATATTTCGGACAACATAATTAATTTCTTGTTTTACAACCGGGTTTATTTTTGACGGTGCAAAAATACGGAGTCCGCACCACATTCGCAAACTTTTTCCCAAAAAGAGAATTTGTTTCGGAAAAATAAGTTACTTTCGTGAAATGCGCTTCGAACATAGTGTGCTTTGCACGATAGTGCCTTAGGCGATAGTACTTGCTTTACTCGTGATAATGTCTTCGATAATAGTGTGCTTCGTGCGATGATATATGCTTTTGACCGATAAATGTAAGAAAGATGATAAAAAAAATAGTAATGGCAGTAATGGCAGCAGCTTTGTTAGTTTCATGCACAGGAAACCGTTCCGGAAAAACAGACGACAGGAATGTATCGGAGGAGATGCTTCCGGCAATAGAGATTATGAGTGGAGACCTCTTTTTATTGGCAGGAACCTACACTTCCGGAGAGGGCAGCAAAGGGATATATCTATACCGTTTCAATACCGATACCGGGAATTCCGACTCGGTCAGCATGGTGGAAGTCGATAACCCGTCGTACCTGACCTTGAGTCCGGACGAGCGGTTTATTTACACGGTAAGTGAAAATAACGAGTCAGGCAGTGCCGTACACGCTTTTTTGCTCGATAGACGGAGCGGGAAGATGGAACTGCTGAACTCCCATCCTGTGAACAGTAGCGGCCCCTGTTATATTACTATCGACAGTAAAGGGCGGAATGTGCATACCGCAAATTATGGAGGGGGAACCATTACTTCGTTTCAGGTAAAAGAGGATGGTACACTTACTCCAGCCGTTTCGATGATTGCTTTCAAAGGATCCGGTCCTGATTCCATTCGACAGGAGAGGCCTCATTTACATAGTGTAAGATATTCTCCCGACGGGCAATACTTGTTTGCTGCCGATCTGGGTAGTGATAGACTCTACCGGTTCTCCGTGAACGATACTCCCTTTGAAGGACAACCCGGTTTATTGGAGAATAGCCTGAAAGAATTTGTAACACCTGCAGGTACCGGACCCCGTCATTTCGATTTCCATCCCGATGGGGGCAGGTATCTCTACTTGTTGGGTGAGTTATCGGGAGAAGTGATTGTATATGATTATTCCTTCGGTGAATTGACCCAAAAACAGGTAATTGCCGCTGATACGACGGGTGCCAGAGGTAGTGCCGATATTCATATTTCACCCGACGGACGTTTCCTCTACGCTTCCAACAGGCTGCAGGCCGATGGAATCGCCATCTTTTCCATTGATCCGGACGAGGGGACACTCACTAAAACGGGTTATCAATTGACAGCAAAGCATCCACGTAATTTTGTGATCACTCCTAATGGGAAGTTCCTCCTGGTAGCCGGCAGGGATGATAATAAGATACAGGTGTTCCGCATCGATACCGAGACAGGACTACTGACCAATACCCATCAGGATATCCCCGTCAGTAAGCCGGTCTGCCTGAAGTTTGCAGGAACAGCCCGGAACGACTGAGTTTTTCACCTTCATCATTTTTTCAATTCACATTAAGGTTCAATATCGTTTCAGTATTGGTTTTTCACATTTCAAGCCTCTGATTTTTCGGTTGGATACTTTTTTTGTATCTGGCATGATATCGTGTACTACTTTTGTGTCGTCAGGCTTGAAGAGAAGAATAGCCAAAATTTGTCCAAATTTAAATATTGAAACAATGAAGAAAAAAACAATTTTTTTCGATCCCGATGGACATCCGCCAGATAACAGATGTTCATCGGGTTTTTTCTCTCTCCCTTTTTCCGTACATTTGTAAGTCTGTTATAATAGAAACGGCAATTGAAAAAATGAAACTACGAAAAGAACGGTTTTTTATCCTCAGTTACGATAAAAAAACGGCGCTCACCGCGGCGGTTATCATCAGTTTTATCCTGGCTTTCGTCATGCTGTCGTCGTCGATGTACTATGCCATATCATTAAATAAAAAAAGTGAGATAGGGCTGGTTGATATCATCACACCCGAGTCTGTTGCCACGCTGTTGGTCAATACGCTGGTTTTCTATTTTCTTTTCCGACTGCAATTTTGGGCGGTAACGCACTTCCTGAACCGCCCATATAAAATGTGGCTGCTCCTGCTGGGCCTGTTTGTGGTGATTATCTTCCTGAGCCCCCTCTTTTCACAGATGCAGTGGTGGTGGTTTCGCGGTGAAGTATCGCCCGGAGCCTATTCCACATTGCACTATGTGAAAGACTTTATTATCCTTATCATCTCTTTTCTCTTTACGATGTTGATCTATTTTATCAATCAGAATCAAAAGAGAGTGACCGAAAATCAACACCTCGTTTTAGAGAATCTGCAAAATAGATACAATGCGCTTAAAAACCAGACGGATCCGCATTTCCTGTTCAATTCGCTGAATACGTTGATCGGGCTGATCGGGTATGATGATCAACGTGCCAGGGATTATGTCGAACAACTTTCCCATGTGTTCCGTTATACGATGCAGAACAGGGTGGTATCCAGATTGTCTGATGAGTTGGAGTTTGCAGAGTCGTATATCTACCTGATGAAGATCCGGTATAGCGACGGATTGGATGTGCAAATACGCGTCGACGATGAAAAAAAGGGATATTATATGATTCCGTCAGGACTGCAGGTCCTTATTGAGAACGCTATCAAACATAATGTCGTAAGCCGGAGAAACCCTCTTCGTATCGTGATTGAAACCCTCCCGGATGACAGGGTGCGTGTGGAGAATAATCTGCAGATAAAAACCGGGGAGAAGGTGAGTAACGGCCTGGGACTGTCGAATCTGAACGAACAATGCAGATTGATATTCGGAAAAGAGATTATTGTCAGTTCTGCCGACGGAGTATTCTCCGTTGAGATCCCGCTCATAAAAGATAGGGATATCTATAAATATACATAAAGGCATATTCGATGAAAGTAGTAATTGTAGAAGATGAGTTTGTTGCCGCACAAAACCTGGAACGGATGATACAGGCGGTGGATGGAAGTATGGAAATTCAGGCCGTGCTGCAAAGTGTGGAGGAGTCTGTAGAGTGGTTTTCGATGAACGCTTCTCCCGATGTTGTTTTCATGGATATTCATTTGGCCGATGGTGATGTTTTCTCGGTTTTCGAGGAAGTTGAAATTCTTAGTCCCATTATCTTTACTACCGCATATGATGAATATGCATTAAAGGCATTCGACGTAAACAGTATCGATTATCTGCTGAAGCCGATTAACAGGCAGAATCTTGAGAAGGCGCTGAACAAGCTCACTTCATTGACCTCACAACAAAATAACAGGGAGCTTGTCTCGCAAATTATGCAATCGATGCATGAATCGAAGATGCTCTATAAGAGGCATTTCCTCATTCCTAATAAGGACAAGCTCACCCCGCTGCCGGTAGATGAAATTGCCTATATCTATACCGAATATAAAATAGCAAAAATTATTTGTTTCAATCAAAAGACATTCTCTCTGGACAGCTCTCTCGATGAGTTAATGGGCCAGTTGAATCCGGCACAATTTTTTCGTGCCAACCGGCAATATATTGTATCACATCGCGCCATAGAGGATATGTCAGTTTGGTTCGGAGGTAAGCTGGCGGTAAATCTTTCGATGGAAACGCCCGAGCGAATCATTGTAAGCCGGGCGCGCAATCGTGACTTTAAAAACTGGTACATGGATAATATCCTATAGGCTTTCTCTCACCTCCTTATCTTTCTTGTTGTAAATACCGCCCGACTCCTCTTGCCGGAAGAGCCTGCTATTTCCTTTGGCTGTTCCCGGCCGGAAATATTGATTATTGTCTCCGTCTCCCTGTCACGTTGTCCTGTAATCGCTTTAAGATACGTTAGTGTCGTTTAAAGATTCAATTTTTCCAGCTCAGTATTTTTCTCAAAACAGGGTCAGCTGTTGTTTCATAATTTTGCAGCCGTAAATGTAGAATGAAAACAGATGAAAATGAGAATTATGAATCCAGACAAACAGCAATTTACCTGTTTATTGACATTGTTCACACTCTTTGTATTCCCTCTCTCTGCACAGCAAAAACTCTCGCTCGATGAGTGCCGTATGATGGCGCTTGAGCAGAACAGGGAAATTCGTATCGCGCAAAACGAGATGCAGACAGCCACCCATGCCAGAAAATCTGTGCAAACACAATATCTTCCCAAAGTAAGTTTCGGAGGGGCATGGTTGCGTACAGGCAAGGCTCTTCAACCGCTGGAGAATGACCTGTTCCTTCCGGTAGTACCGTTCAATACTATTGATCCCGCAACGGGGAGATTCAACCCGGAAGCATTAAGAGATCCTGAAACGGCTATGAATGCGCTTGTCATTAATCCTCAAACAGGGGCGCCCATGGTCGATCAGGCGGGGAATCCCATCTTCAGGAATTATGCGATGCTACCGGCCGATAAACTTGTTTTTGACCATAAGAACAGTTATTATGCCCGTTTTACCGTTACCCAGCCGATCTTTACGGGTTTTAAAATTACGGAAGCCAACCACATTGCCAGGCGAGCCGAAAATATTGCCAGAGAGAAGGAGGTGCTGACCCGGGCGGAGATCGTGGCCAAGACCGACGAAGCTTTTTGGCGTGTGGTGTCGCTACAGGAGAAATTGAAGCTGGCAGATGCTTATGAAGCGTTGCTCGACAGGCTGGTCACCGACCTCGAGAATATGTATGCCGAGGGTATCATTACACGAAATGATGTGTTAAAGGCCCGGGTAAAACAAAATGAGGCAAAGCTGAAAACATTACAGGCCGAAAACGGATGCGCGCTCTCCAAAATGGCGCTGGCTCAGATCATCGGGATGGAGGAGGGCGACATAGAGGTCGATCCGGATAATATGGAAAAGCCTCCGCTTTCCATGCCGGCTTCTTTCTACCAGGAAATCTCTCCCGATAACCGGGCAGAGATAGCCATGCTGAAGGAGAAGGCAGCCATCATGGAGTCGAAAAGAAATATCGAACGCTCCAAATTTATGCCCGATGTGGCGCTTACCGGAGGGTATGGATGGATGAATCCTAATCCCTACAATGGATTGAGAAGTGAGTTCGGGGGAAATTGGAGTGTGGGAGTAATGGTCTCGATACCTATTTTTACCTGGGGTGAACGCCGACATGATCTTCATGCCGCAAAGCTGAAGATGGAGAATGTACAGCTTGAACTCAACGAAGCCCGCGAAATGATTGACCTGCAAATTCGCCAGAATCGCTATCGATACAGTGAGGCATTGAAAAAAGCGGAGATGACCGGGCTTTCCAGGAAGCAGGCTGAAGAAAATATGCGCATGGCAAAAGAGAACCTGATGGAAGGCCGGAGCCGCCTGACTGAATTGCTTGAAGCCCAACTGCAGTGGGAGAATGCCTCCTCAGAACATATCGACGCGCTGGTGGAGATGAGGACAACACTTCTGGAGCTGGATAAATCGACAGGCGAGATTTACAATTACCTTTATTGAGACTTACTTACATTTTAAACAAAAAATATACATTACAATACAATGATGCAACTGACAAATAAAATAGCTTATACAACCTGTTTGCTCGCCATTTTTGCGGGCGGATGCAGTACAAAAACGACAGAGAACAGCGGTCATTCCACAACAAGTCCGGCAACTGCGACAAAAGTCACTGTGCATGTTGCGAAAGAGATGGAGTATATTCCCATGCTGAATTTTACAGGTACGGCCGAAGCAAACAGGGAGGCTGATCTTGGAGCTTCTATCCCGGGACGGGTAGAGAAGATTCACTTCGCCAAGGGCAGTTATGTCCCGGAAGGAGCTGTGATAGCCGAGATGTCGGACGAAATGCTGATTCAGGCACAAATTGAATTGGAAGCGATTCGCAAGGATTTTGAACGGATAAGCCGCCTGAAAGAAAAAGAGAGCGTGAGCGTGATGGACTACGACCATATCAAGGCCAAGTTCGACGCGTCGCAAACCAAAGTAAATATGCTGAAGAAGAATACCTCTATTACCGCTCCTTTCGGGGGAGTATTAACCGATATAACGGTGCAGGAGGGAGAGAATTATACTTTTGTTCCTTCGGTAAGCTCCGACCTGAAGATGCAGAGCGGTATACTTACCATACGCCAGCTCAATCCGCTGAAAATAATTATAGAAGTGAACGAAAAAGAGATTAACTCCATCAGCCGGGGACAACATGCGGATGTGGTGTTTGATGCTTATCCGGATGAACCCGTTTCAGGGAAAGTGAGCTATATTTCATCTGTTCTGTCATCGGTGACCCGTACCGCCACGGTAGAGGTTACCATTCCCAACAGGGAAATGAAATTGAAACCGGGTATGTTCGGCAGGGTTTCGATCTCCATGCCGCAGACAACCGGCGTATTTGTCCCCGTAAATGCCCTGTACAGGCAGCAGGGAACGGGCGAAGACTATCTCTTTATGGTCGTCGACCAGAACCGGGTCACCCGCCGGAAAGTCACTCGTGGCGAATCAAAAGGGAACCTTATCCGGATCCCCGAAATCAGTGCCGATGAATATGTGGTTGTCGATGGGAAAAATAAATTGGACGACGGTTCGCCTATTGAAATAGTGAATAAATAACAGGGAGTTTATCCTACTTTTGATCATCTTATAAACAATATACAAATGAAATTACCCGAAATAGGTGTGAAAAGACCTGTGGCAACCGCCATGCTGTTCATAGCAATTATCCTGCTGGGAATCGTATCGCTCAAGATGTTGCCGCTTGACCTGATGCCGGAAATGGAGTTCCCTTCCGTGACGGTGATCACCGTATATCCCGGAGCCTCGGCCAACGAGGTGGAAGAACAGGTCACCAAGCCATTGGAAACCGTGCTCTCTGCCGCAGAGCGTTTGACGGAAATCAAATCGACATCGAAAGAGAACGTCTCATTCATTCAACTCAGTTATGAATGGGGAGGTGATGTAACCTCCGCAGCAAACAATGCGCGCGACCTGATCGAGTTGGGAAAGAATCGACTGCCGGCAGCAGCACAACAACCCATTATCTACAAGATCAACTCCTCGATGATGCCGGTTCTGGCATATGCCATTAATGCCGATGCCCATTACAACGGTATCGAGCATATTGTGGAGGAAGATATTGCCTCTGCCCTGCGCAAAGTGGAAGGGGTAGGGACAGTGCTTTATTTGGGACAACCCGAACGTGAGATAAAAGTAAATATCAATCCGCAACAGATGAAGGCATACGGACTGTCAACATCGCAGATATCTACGATGCTTAAGGCCAATAACATCAATATCCCTGCAGGAAGCATCAATCTGGGTGTGTACGATTTCTCTGTGCGTGTGCCCGGGAAATTCGAATCGGTGGATGAAATAGGCAATACGGTGTTGAAAGCGTTCAACGGTCAGGTTGTACGGTTGAGAGATGTGGCCGACATCGAGGATACGTTCAAGGAAAAAGAATCGTTTGCCCGTAATCACATCGGCGAAGGAGTGGCTTTGATGGTACAGAAACAGTCGGGAGCCAATACCGTGGAGGTGGTGGATGCCGTCCGTGCGAAGATGGCAGAACTTGAGCAGCAACTGCCTGCAGATATCCGGGTGAACGAAGTGCTCAGCTCGGAAGAGATCATTACCGGTTCCATCAGGAACCTCACCTCTTCTATATGGTACGCCCTTGTCTTTGTAACGTTGGTTGTCCTTATGTTCCTGCGTGAGTGGAAATCGAGCTTCATTGTTTTCATCACCATGCCGGTATCTCTTATTTCCGCATTCATAGCGATGTATATCATGGACTATACCATCAACATATTTTCGTTGATGTCGCTCGTGATTGCCATAGGGATGGTGGTGGATAACGCGATCGTGGTGCTCGAAAATATCACGCAGCATATCGAAAAGGGAGCCGATCCCAAACAGGCGGCTATCTTTGGAACTTCGGAGATGGGCATGGCTATTATTGCATCAACGGCGACAACGCTGGTGGTATTTCTCCCGCTCCTTTTTATGGGGGGGATTGTAGGAATTATGTTTAAACAGCTTGCCATTCTTACGGTCGTCTGCATGACCATGTCGCTCTTCGCGGCGCTTACACTCACTCCTATGCTTTCGTCGAAGCTGCTGAAGAGGACTCCTCGCGATAAGGAAGAACAGCGCCGTTCTAAACTCTATACTGCCAGTGAAAAGATATTCAACCGGATCGAAGACGGGTACAAACGGGTACTGGGATGGGCGGTTTTTCATAAAGGCGTGACGTTGGCCGTGGCACTGCTTGTTTTTGTGTTAACGATGTGGTTAGGCAAACGAATAGGTACCGACTATATTCCCGATTTTGATGCGGGAACGGTATCCGTGGTGTTCGAAACCGAAGTGGGAACGGCGGCAAATCAAACAGACAGCGTCGGGCAGCAGATCTTGAAGATCATGCTCGACGAAATACCTGAAATAGCCGACGGCGCCATCGCGTCTATCTCAGGGCAGACACGTGACGGGGCGCTTACAACCGTAGGTTTCAAAGAGGGGAAAAACGTAGGGACGGTACTTTGTCACCTTGTGCCGGTTGAGCAACGGAGTCGCTCTGCCGCCGAAGTGGCCGAATCTATCCGTCAGCGGGTGGAAGCGATCCCGCAAATAGAGGAAGTGAGTATACAGGGAGGGAGCGCACTGGCTACTGCCGTAACGGGAAATAAAAAACCCATCGAAATTATTGTTTCCGGAAATGATCTGGATAAAATCAAAGCAGTGGCTCTTGATTTTGAGAAAAAAATGATTGCCGAGAAATCGTTTACCGATGTCTCAACCACTGTCGATCCCGGCAAGTTAGAGGTACAGGTGCGGGTCGATAAGGAGAAAGCATCACAGATGGCATTAAATGTTGCCATGGTGGGGATGCAGGTACGACAGAACCTGTACGGTACCGAGTCGGGTGAGTTTACCGAAGAGGGAAATGATTACGATGTGGTGATACAATACGCACCGGAATACCGCAATGAAGTGTCGAAACTCCGTGAAATGCAGATTACCAACCTGCTGGGGCAGCAGATACCCCTCTCGTCGGTTGCCGATATTGTGGAAGAGAGTGGTCCGATTGAGATACAGCGCCTGTCACAACAGAGATATGTGAAAACTGTCGCCAATTTAAATGATATCTCCCTGGGTGAAGCTACCCGGCTGGCCCAGCAGTTGATCGATGAAACCACCGTCCCAGAGGGTATAACCGTTGAGATCGGTGGACAGGTAGATGACCAGTCTTCATCATTTCAATCGCTCTATCTGATTTTCTTTTTGGGTATAGCGCTGGTGTATATGGTGATGGCAGCGCAATTTGAATCGTTTAAAGACCCCTTTATCATTCTTTTTGCTATTCCCTTTACGCTTGTGGGAGTTATCCTGGCGTTCTTTATCACCGATATCACGTTAAGCGTTGTCACCTTCATCGGATTGATTATGCTTGTAGGGATTGTAGTGAATAACGGAATCGTGCTGGTCGACTATACCAATATGCTGCGTAAACGGAACTATTCTCTTCGTGATGCCGTGATGGAGGCCGGTCGCTCGCGTCTGCGCCCCGTACTGATGACATCGCTTACCACCATTCTTGGTATGTTGCCCATGGCGCTCAGTACAGGAATGGGAAAAGAGATGTACGCCCCGCTGGGTGTCACGATTATTGGGGGACTGTTCGTATCGGTGCTCACCACCCTGATACTGGTTCCCACCATGTATACTGCGCTCTATCACCGTACATTGATAAAGGATCGTATCTCGATACGGTTGGGCAAGAGAACAGATAAAACAGAAGAGAATAGGACAAATTAATCACTCATTGCTTTTAATAACTTTTTATAGTGGGAGGCGATGAAAGATTGCCTCCCGCTATAAACATTAATCATAGTTTTAAAATGAAGTTTATCTATATTACATGTAACGTAAGTATGCTGGAAACCCTGACACTTTTGCTCGATGAGATGGAGTATGCCGATTATCAGGTAATAGAACAGGTGACAGCCATGAGCCGGTGGGGAGAACCCCGGCAAAATACCGCCGTATGGCCGGGTTACAACTCTGCCATTATTGTGCAGGAGGTTGATCCGGTGAAAGCAAAGGGGTTGATCGGAGAAATCAATAAGATGAATACGGCAGCGTTCAACAACGGTGAACTTGTGGCCGCCTACATGTGGGGAATAGAGGAGTACACCGTGGTAAAACCGGTTGAATGACGTGGGTTCTCTCACTACTTTTTTCCGGCTACTAATGCTTTACAACTCTCCCAACTGTGCAACCTCTTCGATGTTGAATGGAGTGGCCTGATATACAAAGTAATTCAACCAGTTTATGTATAACAGATTGGCGTGGGATCTCCATTGCACTAACGGGGGTTGTTCAGGATCATTGTTCCTGTAATAGTTTTCAGGCAGTGCGACAGAGTCCATCCCTTTCTCCTTGTCACGTATATATTCCTTATGCAGGGTGGAAGGAGAGTATTCGGAGTGGCCGGTTACGTAAAACTCCCTACCGCCACGCGAAGTGACAATATATACGCCGGCTTCATCCGATTCGGAAAGAATGGTCAGAGCAGGATGCCGGTTGATCTCATCGGCCAGAATAGTGGTGTGCCTGCTGTGAGGTGCATAGAATTCGTCATCGAAGCCGCGGAACAAGGGGAACGAAGGATCGTTTATCCTATGCTTGAAAACGCCGAAGAGTTTTTTCTCCAACGGGTATTTATTGATACCGTAAAAATGATGCAATGCAGCCTGGGCCCCCCAGCAGATATAGAAAGTGGAGGTGACATGCGTACGTGCCCAATCTAAAATCTGGGTGAACTCTCTCCAATACTTAACCTCTTTAAAAGGCAGCATTTCTACCGGTGCTCCGGTGATAATCATTCCGTCGTAATAGGCATTTTTTATTTTGGAGAAATTGGTATAAAACGACATGAGGTGCTCGATAGGCGTATTCTTGGGAGTATGCGTGGAGAGTCCCAGAAATTCAATCTCAACCTGAAGCGGAGAGTTGGACAGAAGACGTATAAGGTCGGTCTCGGTCGTGACTTTGACCGGCATCAGGTTGAGGATCAGGATTCTCAGCGGACGTATATCCTGTGTGGATGCACGCAAATCGTCCATCACAAAAATATGCTCCTTTTTTAATATCTCAATCGCAGGTAATTTATCGGGTATATTGACGGGCATAATTAGTTCAATTTCAATTATAGAAGGACTACTTCTTCTTTTTTTATTTTTACTTCGCAATAGTGGCACTGAAGTTCCACTTTCTCTTTGTCTGTCACATGGAACCGGGTTTTCATCGGTTCATTGTTGGTGATACATTTGGGATTGTTGCACTTCATGATCTCCACAATCTCATCGGGAAGTACCACCTTCTTTTTCTCTACCACCTCGAAATTACGGATGATATTCAAATTTACATTAGGCGCAACCAAAGCAATACGGTTGAGTTCATCTTCACGGAAAAATTTGTCCGATACCTTGATGATTCCTTTGGATCCCATCTTGCTGCTTTTCAGATTATTGCCGATGGTGATCCGGTTGTTCAGTTTTTGTAGTTGAAGTAGTGAGACGACTTTGAAAACGGCATCACTGGGTATATGATCGATGGCTGTGCCATTTTCGAGCGCTGCAACCTGTAATTCTTTTCCCATATTTTTTATTTAATTACCAATTACTAAATTTAATTACCAATTACTAAATTTAATTACCAATTACTAAATTTAATTACCAATTACCAATTACTAATTACTAATTATCGGTTTCTCCCAATCTCCCCTGTCACCTCAATCTCCCCAGTCTCCCCAGTCTCCCCAGTCTCCCCAGTCTCCTCGTCTCCCCAGTCTCCTCGGGTCTCCCAGTTCCCCAGGTCTTCTAGTCAACCGCTATTCCCATTAAATCGCAAATAATAGCCTGTCGTGTGTACATCCCGTTCTTTGCTTGCTCAAAATAGTAAGCTTTCGGGCTCTCATCCACATCCTGGTCGATTTCTTTCACGCGCGGAAGCGGGTGCAGCACCTTCAGATTCTCTTTGGAATCATCCAGCATACGGTTATGCAGGATATATACATTCTTTACTTTTTCATATTCCATCAGGTCGGTAAAACGTTCTTTCTGCACGCGGGTCATATAAAGGATGTCGGCGCTGTTGATCGCTTCGGGGGAGAATTCCGTAAATTCCCTGTAAGAGATCTGTTTGTTGTCGCAGAACGTTTTGTACTTGTCGGGGATATGTAACTCTTCCGGCGCTACGAAATTGAATGTAGGATTGAAGTGGGAAAGTCCCTGGATAAGCGAGTGTACCGCACGTCCGTATTTCAGGTCGCCCACGATGGTGACGGTGAGGTTTTCCAATGTCCCCTGCGTCTCGTAGATGGTGAACAGGTCGAGCATTGTCTGCGTGGGATGCTGGTTTGAACCATCCCCGGCATTGATTACGGGTACGGGCGATATCTCCGAGGCGTAGCGGGCCGATCCTTCCAGATGGTGGCGCATGATGATGAGGTCGGCATAGTTGCTTACCATCATGATGGTGTCTTTGAGCGACTCCCCCTTAGTGGAACTGCTGGTGGCCGAGTCGGAGAAGCCGATGATACGTCCGCGCAGGCGGTTGACTGCCGTCTCGAAACTGAGCCTTGTACGGGTAGACGGCTCGAAGAAAAGCGTGGCACACACTTTTCCCTGCAACAAATCACGGTCAGGATTCTGCTTGAACCTGGAAGCACTTTTGATGATACGATAGATATCATCCCTGTCGTAATCGACGATATTGACTAAACTTTTGGATTTCATCCGTGAGGAATTTTATTGTTGCAAAAATAGCTAATTTTACTACTGCTTGAAAGCTTTCATCGTGAAAATATGAAATTATGCCGTGGACGGCATCACATAGACAATGCTTCTTCGTCCATATAGCGGAACCTTCCTTCTAACCAGCTTTTGAGTTGACGGACTGTACCCTCAAAATCAGATGTTCCGTTTTTCCATAATTGGAGGTCTTTCTTTTGGGATTCCTTTATCCTGTCAGCGTACCAGTCGATATAATCGAATAATTCTCCTTTTTTTTCGGCATGGAAGCGGGTCCAGATATCCCTGTACGACTGAACCACTTCCGGATCCTCTAAGAAACGTGAGAAGAATGTATAGCCGGTTGCATTGGAGTGTCCGAATTTTTGGAGCAATGGGCGATGGGAAGTAAAATGCACCATCGACCCTTCGTAACCGTAAGCCCAATCGAAATCCCAGATTGGCCCCATGGTATATTTTCCGCCGGCATCTTTATAGAGATAGGTACTCTTTGGATGGTTGATCTCCATATTGTGCGTGAGATTATAGATGATCAGGAATTTTACCACCGATTCGATGTCGATAAATTCTTTGTAGTTGTTATTGGGAAATGATTCCGATGCCAACGCATCTTCGAGCTGATGAAAATCGCTTTTAATCTGTTCAAAATGCTCGTCGGACTCCACATCGGGATCCTTTACCATCACTGGTAAGTCATAGTTATTGGAGTAAAACTGGGAGTCTTCGTCGAAGTTGATGTCCAGTTCCAATAGAACACCTGTCTTGTCATCGATATTTACGCGGCTTGAAGATAATTCAACCTGTTCGGTGAGAAGATAGCTTCCCGCATACTTGCCATTCAGGGTCAGATCGACGGGAATGGCATGATTAGTGAATTGCAATCCAATCAGTTGCCCGATTTTAAAAGCTACTGAGTTCAACATCAGCGTAGGATCTATATAATTGGCCAGAAGTACCCAATCCTTCTCCTCTGCTAAGCTGAGCAGGGCTGCTTTTGTTTCGAGTTTAAGGCGGTACGGTTTTTTAGGCATGCCCCAGGTGGAATTTCCTCTACCTCTGATCTGTGTCCTGTTTGAATAATCCTCACCCCAGCCATTGGCTTCAATGGAAATATCAGCCCATAAATAATCCTCTTTCGAGGTGATATCCTCTTTGTTTTCGGTGTTAATATATATATGGGGTATGGGAGGAGAGTATGTAATGGTTACGATATACTCTTTTATATTTCCGTCCTCAGCAATAATGGTATAGATAACGGCGTCATTGAAATTATTAGGTGTAGTACCCGATATCTGTTCTTTTCCGCCGACTAATACCTTTGCGCCTTTGTAAGAGAATGTGGCGATCAACTCACTTATATTAAGATCGTAGGGAAGATTCAGTGCTATTTTCCCCTCTTCGATCCTCCCTGTAATATCTCCATTGATGAGCTGAGGGTTCAGCGATGCTTCAAATTTATATTCCAGTAATTCTTTGTCCCCGTTTAACGGGGTGTCTGGGGTATCTTCCTTACAGCCTGCCAAGATGAGAAGAAGAATGAAAAGGGGGAGCATTCTTAAAGATATTTTTTGCATAATACAATTCCTCCTGTATGATTAATGCATATTATTTATTGAAAACGCGACAAGAATTATTTTCTTTGTCGCGTTTTTCATAAGATACAACCAAGCGTATGCCGTAACGTGTAGATTATACCTCCAAGTCTATGTCGAACTGTTCGTGCCAAGGCAATCCCTGTTTATTGAGTTGATCCATGAAGGGATCGGGATCGAACTCTTCTACGTTGAATACGCCCGGTTTCTTCCAGATACCCTGCAAAAACATCATGGCCCCGATGGTTGCCGGTACGCCGGTAGTATAGCTTACACCCTGGGCACCGGTCTCTTTGTAAGCCTCTTCGTGACTACAGTTATTATAGATATAGTAGGTCTGTTCTTTACCGTCTTTAATGCCTCGTATACGGCATCCAATGGATGTCTCTCCCGTGTAATTCTCTCCCAGTTCGCCGGGATCGGGAAGTACCGCTTTCAGAAACTGGATGGGTACAATCTTTTGTCCGTTGTATTCCACTTCATCGATCCGGGCCATACCGATGTTCTGGATCACACGCAGGTGGGTGAGGTACTCCTGTCCGAAGGTCATCCAGAAGCGTGCCCGCTTGAGGGTGGGGAAGTTCTTCACAAGTGATTCCAATTCCTCGTGATAGATCACGTAGGACTCTTTGGGACCGATCTCGGGGTAGGTGAGCGGCTTGTGGATTTCGTGCGGCTCCGTTTCCACCCATTGCCCGTTCTCCCAATATTTTCCTTTTTGTGTTACTTCGCGGATATTGATCTCGGGATTGAAATTGGTAGCAAAGGCTTTACCATGATCGCCAGCGTTGCAATCCACAATATCGAGATAGTGGATCTCATCGAAATGATGTTTGGCGGCATATGCCGTAAAGACACTTGTCACTCCGGGATCGAAGCCGCAGCCGAGGATAGCTGTCAGCCCCGCTTTTTCGAACTTTTCTTTATAAGCCCACTGCCATTTGTATTCGAACTTGGCTTCATCTTTCGGTTCGTAATTGGCCGTGTCGAGATAGTTTACGCCGCATTCCAGGCAGGCATCCATGATGGTCAGATCCTGATAGGGCAACGCCACATTAATCACCAATTCCGGTTTTTGTTCGTTGAACAGCTTTACCAATTCCGGTACATTGTCGGCATCCACCTGTGCCGTCTGAATGGTTACACCTGTACGGCGTTTCACATCTTCAGCAATGGCATCGCATTTACTTTTGGTACGGCTTGCCAGCATAATATCGGTGAAGATATCGCTGTTTTGTGCCACTTTATTGGCTACCACTGTTCCCACACCACCGGCGCCAATGATCAGTACTTTTCCCATATTCTCGTTAAGTTTTTTAGATATAATAAATATTGAAAGCAATTCCTTCATGTAGTCATATTACATACGGGCTTCCTTTACAAATATAGTGAAAGCCGAGAGGCAAGCTAAGCTTGCTTGAGCTTGTCCGAGGCGAATCCTATATTCTACAAATATACAATGAATCCGTGAAATGAGGCGTGTTTAACCTAAAAATTGTACCTTTGTTGTTTCATCACCTTATCTGATGATGTATTAATTAGTTAATCAAATAACGCATGTTTTGATTCCTGACCCTGATAATCTTTGCGCTTAATCTTTGTGCTGTCAGGCTTCTTTAAAAGACAAATAATTTTATGAACGAAGAGAACATCCAACAAATTTCACGTTCGACCAATGCTATCAGCGATTGGTCCCTCCAATTACTCCAAAGCCTCGGAATTGTTGATACCTGGGCTAAGTATATCAACCTGGTCATCCTGTTGGTCGTATTAACAGCACTGGTATTTATAGTGCAATACCTTACCCGTACTATCCTGAAGAAGATACTCAACCGTTTTGGGAAGATTTCACGCGCCGAATTCCCTAAAAATCTTTCTAACAGAAGGTTTCCTCATTATCTGGCAATGGTGATACCTTATAGCCTGGTAAAAGGTTCCATCCCTATTATTTTTGACCAATTCCCGAAAACAATGGTATTGATCAATAAATTAATCGATATCTTCCTGATATTCTATGTGATATGGCTTCTGATGTCTGTTCTTAATGCATTCTTCGACTCGCTTGCCAAGAAACCAAGGATGAGGGATAAGCCGCTGGAGAGTTATGCCCAGGTGGTGAAGATTGTGCTCTATTGTGTCGGCTTTATCGTCTTTTTCTCTATCCTTACCGGACAAAATCCTGCTCATATCCTGACCGGCCTGGGAGCCCTTTCTGCCGTATTGATGCTGGTATTCAAAGATCCTATCCTTGGATTTATGGCCAGTATCCAGGTGTCGGCCAATGATATGGTACGTATTGGTGACTGGATCACTATGCCCAAGTATGATGCAGACGGGGATGTGTTCGAAATTTCACTCACTACCGTGAAAATAAGGAATTTCGATAAGACTATTACCACTATCCCTCCTTACTCACTGGTGTCGGAGTCGTTCCAGAACTGGCGCGGTATGGTAGAGACCGGCGGGAGAAGATTAAAACGTTCCGTTTTCGTGAAACAGTCCACCATCCGGTTTATGAAGGATGACGAGTTGAAAGAACTGGAAAGGATAGGACTTATTTCGGATTATATCCGTTCAAGGAGTGCCGAGATCGATGAGTACAACAAGGCGAGGGGTGTGGATAAGTCACTTTCCATCAATGGAAGAAATCTGACCAATATGGGCCTTTACAGACATTACCTACTTTCTTATCTGAAAAATCATCCTGATGTGCATCAAGGGTTGCTGATACTGGTACGCCAGTTGCAACCTACTTCAAAGGGACTTCCCCTGGAACTCTATTTCTTTACTGCTACAACCAATTGGCTTAAATATGAAGATATATGTTCCGACGTGCTTGACCATGTGACAGCAGCAGCTAAATATTTCGACCTGGAACTTTACGAGGATGTCTCTAATCCGGTCATCACCAAAATATCCGAAACCGGAATAACCAATTAATACAATTAGCTTTTCGTTGATTAAAATGGTTATTTTTACTTGTTTGTGGTTTATTTAGAAAAAATCATGTACTTTTGTATTCCCTAACAGGAAGTAGAGAGGTCAAAAAAGAGGTACAAGGTTATCAAGTCAATTAAGAAAGATTTACAATGAGTAAGCTTTATAGTGTTTTTACCGGGACAGGCAGTTATGTTCCTGCCAAACAGATAAAGAACGAGTTTTTTCACAATTATGAGTTTTATGACTCTACCGGAGAAAAATTGCTCACACCCAATGAAGAGATCACTCGGAAATTTGAAGAGATCACCACTATCGCCGAGCGGCGCTATGCTAGCGATGATGAGTCGACTTCCGATCTGGCTCTTATAGCATCTCAGAGAGCTTTAGAGGCGGCCGGAGTGGATAAGGAGGAACTCGATTATATTATTTTTGCCCATAACTTCGGTGAGACAACCAAGGATAATATGCGGATAGATGTATTGCCGACGATGGCTGCCCGTTTGAAGCAGAAACTGGGTATTGCCAATCCCTCTGCCGTAGCATATGATATTTTGTATGGTTGTCCGGGGTGGGTGCAGGCGGTTATTCAGGCTGACTATTATATCCGTTCCGGTGATGCAAAGAAGATATTGGTTGTAGGGGCAGATGTACTGTCACGTATATCCGACCCGCACGACCGTGACAGTATGATCTATGCCGACGGTGCAGGCGCAGCGGTCATGGAGGCAAGAGAAAGCGATATCCCTGTAGGTGTTATCGGTCATAATTCGCGTAGCGATGCATTGGAATATGCCAATATGCTTTATTTAGGATATTCCTATAAACCGGAACTGGCAGAGAAAAAAGAATATTACCTGAAGATGAACGGCCGGCGTCTTTACCAGTACGCCCTTGAGAACGTGCCGAAAGCCATTAAAGCCGGACTTGATAAATTGAAATTACATGTCAATGAGATCGGTAAGGTACTGATCCATCAGGCAAACGGGAAGATGGACGATGCTATCCTGAAACGGTTATTTAAATTGTATAACCTCAAAGAGGTGCCTGAACATATTATGCCGATGACTATTTCATGGTTAGGTAACTCTTCGGTGGCCACCGTCCCTACGCTGCTCGATATCATTACACGTGGTGAGATGGACGGGCATACCCTCAGAAGCGGAGACAATATTGTATTGGCTTCGGTAGGTGCCGGTATGAATATTAACAGTATTGTTTACCGGATTCCATAAGGTTATTCTTACTTTACCCCTAAAAATTGAGGGTGGAATTGCTGTAATGTGATTCCACCCTCTTTTGCTCTACTTCTACTTGAGATTTTAGATCTTCTATTCCTCTTTTTCAGTCTCTTCTTCCACCGGGATTATTTCCGGGCGATCTTCCCCTTTCAAATAATTAGGAAGGTTCATTCCCGCCATGTTGAACAGATCGTCGAGGGGTGGAATAGTTTTCATCAGTCCCGATACGAAGTTGGCAGTAGATCCCTTGCCATGTTCGTTATTGCCCGCGTCCCAGACGGTCACTTTATCGATCTTCAGATTCTTCACTGCTTCGACCTGCGTTTTGATCAGTTCAGGAAGTTTCTCGATCATCAGCAATTGATAAGCTTTGTCGGGATTTCCACCTGCGGCGGAAACCACATCTCTGTATCCTTGTGCCTGCTTACTGAGGATTTCGAATAGCCCACGCGCTTCTGCATCCATTTTGGCAAAGATAGCGTCGGCTTCCCCTTTTGCCTGTACGCGGATACGTTCGGCCTCGGCTTGTGCGTCGATGATCGCTTTCTGTTTGGCAATTTCAGCCGGTACCACGATATTGGCTGTTTCGGTGGAACGTTCGCGTTCAGCACGCGCATTCTCCGCTTTCTGCTCTGCAGAATAGGCTTCTTCCAACGCTTTTGCCTGCTGTACCTTTTCGGCTGCTACAGCCAGACGCGCTGCTTCGGCTTCTTTTTCACGGCGTGCAGCATCGGACTGGGCGATGGTGATTTTTGCCGTATTTTCTCCTTCCACCGCTGTGGCATTAGCTTCCGATGTTTTGATACGGGTCAGTTTATCGGCTTCGGCTTTGCCGATCGCTTCGTCTTTTCTGGCCGAGGCAATGTTCACTTCACGATCTTTATCGGCCACGGCCTTACCGGTTTCACCAATCTTTTCCTGTTCCGCCACACTTATTTTGGCTTCGTTAATCGCTTTGGCAGCGGCTTCCTTACCCAATGCTTCAATATATCCCGATTCATCCCTGATGTCGGTTACGTTTACATTGATAAGCTTCAGGCCTACTTTCTTCAATTCTGAATCTACGGTCTTAGAGATGGCCTCGAGGAATTTATCACGGTCGGAGTTGATTTCTTCGATCGACATGGTGGCGATCACCAGACGTAACTGTCCGAAAAGAATATCGGATGCCAGTTCCCTGATTTTATCGGGAGTAAGGCCGAGTAACCTTTCAGCCGCGGTATTCATTAATTCCGGTTCCGATGAAATGGCGATGGTAAAGCGGGAAGGAACATCTACACGAATATTCTGGCGGCTCAATGCATTGGTGAGATTGGCTTCTATTGATAATGGTTTCAGGTCGAGGAATGCATAATCCTGAATGACGGGCCAGATAAAAGCACCACCGCCATGGATACATCGGGCCGATGACCCGCCGGTACGTCCGTAAACGACCAGTATCTTGTCGGAGGGACATCTCTTAAAGCGTGATGCCAACGCCAGAATGGTGACG
>Ga0129314_1000171_pt1 | contig 83047 bp, 68 predicted proteins | sample O1111metagenome_FD_94431 | JGI IMG/M metagenome (GOLD analysis project Ga0129314, IMG submission 94431) | Orangutan individual fecal microbial communities from fecal samples from Wisconsin, USA - O1111 metagenome | ecosystem: Host-associated > Mammals > Digestive system > Large intestine > Fecal... | reverse complement strand
TATGCATTTTCCAGACGAGAGCGCCCGTTCCGATTCCCAGCAGGACTAAAACGACGCCAATGATTTTCTTCATGAGATCTCCTCCTTCGCCGATATCGTGATGGTTCGGTGTTTTGAAACCTTAATTTAATTATAGCAGAAACGGGCCGGACGTTCATCGCCTAAAGGGGTGAGACGGCGCCGTCGGGGAAAACGGAGCAGCCTTTTTTCGCGCGGCGTTTCAAAGGCCTGTTATTATGAACGAAAATCGGCTATAATTTTCGGACAGTCATGTGATCGCGGGCTGAGTTTTTCGGCCCGAACAGAGGAGGGTCTGTATCATGCACGTATTCGCTTTTTTGCTGGCGGTTGTCGGAGTGGCTCTGTCATTGTGTTACAGCGGCGTCAGCGCTATGATCGTGGCAAACGGCGCTGATCTGAGCTGGCTGAAGAATTTCGGATCGCTCGATCCCAAAACGATGTGCGTCGTCGCTTCTTCCGCTCTGGCGGCTCTGGGCGCGCTGCTGCTTTTGTTCAGAAAAAAGGTTTCGTCGCTGCTGCTGCTCGCGGCGGCGGGGATCTCTTTGTACTGCGAGTTCGGCTTGAAAATCGTCTACCCCTACGTCCGCGCTTCGGCGGTGCTGTTCGCCGCGGCGGGACTGAAGGGTATGAGGGGACGCGGCGCTGACGAAGAATACGGGACCGAAGAGTATGTCGGCAGAGAGCCCGAAATGGCCGATCCCGCTTCTGCGACGGCGCTTGACAGTGAAGTGAAGGAAGAGCTTGCCGCGGCCGAGGAAGAGCTGCCGGCGGGAACGGAGAGCCGTGCGCATGTCTGGGGATTTCTGCTGGCGCTTGCGGCCGCCGGCTACACGCTCTGGCAGAGCGGCATGTGGCCCGCGGTGCGGGAGCATTTCGGCGACCTCGAATGGTACAAAAATCTCCTGGCGCTCGATGCCAGATCGTTGAGCGCTCTCGCTGCGGCGGCGCTGGCGCTGCTGGGCGGCCTGCTGGCGCTGACGAAGCGCGCCGGCGGCACGCTGTTTTTGACGGCTGCGGCTGTGGTCTGCGCGGCGGCCCATCTGCACTGGGACGTCTGGTTCCCCGCCTCGTGGGGGGCGTTTGTCCTCTGCCTGGCTGCCGGTGCGGTTTCCTGGCCTGCTGCGAAGGCGGGCGCGCCCCGAGTGGGACGCCGCTATACGTCGGCTTATGTTTTCGCCTTTATCTTTGCGCTGGCGGCCGTCGCCGTGTCGCTGTACCAGAGCGGAGCGGGCGGAATTCTCTGCGAGAAGTGCCGCGGCGGAGTCTGTCTGGCCGCGCTGGGAGAACTGGACACGAAGACTCTGTGCGTTGCTGCCGCGGCGGCTCTAGGCTTGGCAGGCGGCCTGCTGGCGCTCTGCGGCCTGCGCTTTTCCTCCTGGCTGCTGCTGACGGCGATGTTCATTTCGCTGGGCGGCGAACTGATCTGGGCCGAGTATTACACGTTCTCATGGACAGTGCTGCTGCTGTACGCGCTCTCCACGCTGCTGAGCGGCGCGCTGGTGAGGGCCGATGAGGAAATGATCGTGAGAAAACTGCCGCTCTCCGTCGCCGTGATCGCCATGATGGCGGCAGCCGGAGCCGGCGGCGCGGCCATGTGGTACTACGGCAAGGGCGTGATGGCGGAGAAATTCCGCGACGCCCGTGCCAACGATCCCGCCTATCAGCAGATCGCCGAAGAGGTGAAAGCGAAGGACGCGAGGATCGCCGAAACGGACGGCAAGGTGCGGGAACAGATGGGACTCGTGGCCGAACGCGAGCAGAAGATCGCCGAACTGACGGCGGTCGGCGCCGCCAAGGATGAAGAGATCGAGAAACTGACCGCTCAGGGCGCTGAGCGCGACGGGCAGATCGCGGCGCTGAATGCCCGGCTTGAACAGGCCAAGGCAGATCTGGGAGCGGCTCAGGCCAAGCTGAACCGGAAGTTCATTTATCTGCGCGGCAGCAACAACGTGCGCAGTGTGCCGAACGCCGACAAAGGATCCAAAGTCATCGGCCGCCTCAGCAACGAAACGGCCGAAGTTGTCGGTACGCAGGGCAGCTGGTACCAGGTGAAAGGCTCTTTCGGCGCCGGCTGGGTCTCCGGCAGAAACGCCGTGAAGCTGGACCTGGAAAGATAAAAAATCAAAGCGAAGAACGACAGAGAAGAAGCCGCCTCGATCGGATTGAAAGGCGGCTTCTTTCTTTGGGAACGCCCGATCCGGAGTGGAACTCTTTCCCCTCGGCGGGCGGCGGTGCTGCAATATGAGGCGGCAAACAGAAGCGGAGCAAAGGCGGTTGATGGAAGTGAAGAAACTGGTAGCGGCGGTATGGCTGATTTGGTCCTGCGTCCCGGCCTGGGCGCGCCCGGAAGAGATCTTCCGGCTCGAGATTCCCGCGGCGGCGGGCGGCATGGTGCGCGCTGTCCGCCCGGACGGCCAGACGAGGGAGCTGGGCATCGTGCTGCGCGTGCCTGCGGCCACGCGGTATCCCGGCTATACGGCCAGTGCCTGGGCCGAGCCGGGGACTGTGGCGGCAACGGCGGTGAACGCGATTCATCTGACGGTTTCCGTGGAGAACGAAAAGGGGCGCATCGTCAGCCTTGTGCCGGCGGAGACGATCGCGCCCGCGGCGGGCGCGTCGGCGGCGTTTGTGATCGACTGCCCGGCCGGTACGGGGCTGTTCGGCGGCTGGGCGCCGGTGGTGGGCAGCCGAGTGCGCGTGCGCCGCGCCGACGGCACGCTGCGCGTGCTGACAGCGGCGCGGCTGCCTGGACCTGACGAGACGCTGGTAGTGTCGGTGACGGAAGATCCCGAGGGGCCGTACATGTTCGACTTCGAAAACCGTGCCGGCGGCGAGGTGCGGGCGTACTGGCGCGGCGGCAGCAAGGCAATCGCCGCGGTGGCGCGTCCCTTCCGCGGCGCGGGGCGTTTCGGCGGCAGCAAGTTCCAGCGCCGCAGCGCCCTGCGCGCCAGCCACTGCGGCGTGATCTGCGTAAGCACGAGCGACGTCGGCGATATCGGCGGCTTTCAGATCATTCCTTACGAGCATTCGTTCTCGCCGGAAATGAAATCGGCATGGGAGAAGACGCAGTGGATGATTGTGCGTTCGCTCGACGGTGAAAAGATGACGGCGCGTGCGCCGCTTTTCAAGGGAGTTTTCACGCCGGGAGCACAAGCGCTGGAGAAGCTGTGGGACTTCTGGTCCACTTACGGCCGCCGTTCGCTGGTCATGTGCCGCGTTGACGGCGGCAGGTGGCAGCGTTTCGACGCCGTGGCCGGCAAGGACGACCACGCCTTTGACCATATTACGCATCTGCGCATCTACGCGCCCTTCACCAGGGAACCGGGGAAGAAAACGCATCTGGGCGACTTCCGCTGAACGTTTCGAAAAAACGCAAAACAAAAAGGAGTTCACGAAAACTTTTCGTTGAACTCCTTTTTAATCGGGCAGAAACGGCTTGAGCTTTGCCGCGATCCGGCGCCACAGCGGCGCGCAGAGGCGAACGAGCCGGCGCCGTTCGTGGAACAGCCCCCAGCCGGCCGGCAAGGCCGAAACGGCGAGCAGCGGATGATCCGCGCAGAACTGCAGCAGTCCGGCGGCCGGAGCGACATAAACGAAGCGGAAGAACCGCTCGCCCGTCAGGCGCGCCACCAGCGGCGCAAGGAACAGGCGCATCACGGCGTAATAACAGCACAGCGACAGCGGCGCCAGCACGGCGATCAGGCGGATAAAGCGGCGGTTCTCGTCCAGAGCCTGCTGCGAAATGGCCCGCGCGTAGCACTCCGTGCCGCTGCCCATGAAGCGGTAAGCCCAGCGCTGCCACCGGCCGAGCCCCTGCACGCTTCGGTCGATCCGGGCGCAGGCTTCCCGATAGACGCGCGCGAAGATCTGCACCTCGATGAAGCGTACGATGTCGAAACCGAATTCGTCATAGATCTCCTTGACCTTCTTGAGCGAAAAATTCCAGCGGGTGAAGTAGTAGTAAAGGTTCTGCATGGCGATGCCGAGCGAGAGAGCGCGCACCACGAATCCCAGTGAGGCGACGCTGATCACGTGCAGGCGCGCCAGCACGTAGCCCGTCAGGAAGACGACGAGCGTCGTGAAGGACTTGAAGAGGCTGACAATCACCAGTTCGAGAAAGCGCCGCCGCACCTGTTCGGCCACGCGCTGCTCCCGCGCCTGCCGCATCACTGTGTCGTCGATGTAGTCGGGAATTACGCGCGTGAGGCGCTCGAACCAGCCGTCATAGCGGCGGACGGGCAGCGGCGCGGCGGGCGCGGCGGGGAAATATTTTTCCACCAGAAAGACGCTGAGCCGATGCGACAGGCGCTGGCGCAGCAGAATAAAGCCCAGCGCGCTCAGAAGCAGCGAATGGGCGACGGTGAAAGAGAGCAGAGAGGAAAGGAAATTCAGCACAGCGCACCTCGAAAGACGGAAAGTCGGCTTGCCGCCGCGGCAGTTTGTTTTATTTTACACTGTGTGTTCGGAAATTGCGATTTTCCCCCGAGGAGGGAGGAATTCAGCGCAAGTTCTGCGCCACAAAGAAAGAGCGCTCACAAGGCCGTTCGTGAGCGCTCTTTCTTTGTATATGAAGCGGGAACGCTCCGCGCAGAACGCGCGGCGGGCGTCAATGATAACGAATCGAGCTGAGGATGCGTTCCGTTTCGGGTGTGTCGCCGTCTTTGACGATCTGCGTGACGAACCACGCGTCGTTTTCGATCGCAAAGCGGAAGCGGCTTTTTGTTTCGGTGCGGCTGTGCGCGTCTTTGCCTGCGACGGTAAACGAGCAGGAGCCGTCCGCGGCGGCGGAGACGCCGCTGGTTTGGGCGCCGCCTTCGCGAAGCTGCTCGGCAAGGTATCCCGCGACCGTCTGCGGATCGAGGTCAGCCTTTTCCTGAGCGCTGGTCACAGCCTGAGCTGTCAGCGTGATTACCGTCTTTTTGTTGGCGGCGGTCAGCGTTACGCTGCTGTCGGCGCGGACTTCGGCGTCCCATGTTTCAGGAAAAACGACGGTCAGCGCTTTAGTGCGGATCTCCGTCGCGGAGGCCGGGGTAACGCACAGCATGAAAAGAAACAGCGCCATCAGTTTTTTCATGAGAACCCCTCCCGGGCACATCAATTTTGTCTTTGCTCCTGCGGTACGCCGAGCGCTCATTCTTCGTCGAGCACTTTGACGTAATAGCCGTCCTTGCGGCGGTAAGCGCCGTGGATCTCGGTGTCGAAGCCGGGGAACAGTTCGCCCGTCTCGCAGAGCATGCTCAGGTAATCCAGGACGGCCGCGCTCTTCCTGGTGACTTTCTCGCCGGGCATTACCAGCGGCACACCGGGCGGGTAGGGCAGGATCATGTCGGCGCTGACCTTGCCAAGCAGCTCCGCCAGCGGCACCTCGTGCGTTTCGCCGCGCAGGTTTTTCTGAAAGGCCTGATACGGCGTGTATTCCATCTCCGGCAGGTCGTCGTAGGCGTGGTACATCAGCTTGGGCAGGTCGCGCTTGCGCATCACGCGGTGCAGGCCGCGCGTGAGCTGCTGCAGCGACATGTTCATGTAAAACACGGGATCGAGTTTGAACAGATCGGGCATGCCTTCGCGGATGAGGACGTCGTTGTCGTAGTCGCGCTTGAAATCCTGAAGCGCGCGCAGCAGCGCCTTGGTGCGCATCTCGTCGACGCCGAGCGCGAACAGGAAGAGCATGTGGTACGGCCCCGTCTTCTCGGTGACGACGCCGTGGCTGTTGAGGTAGCGCGACACCACGGCAGCGGGAATGCCCTCTTCCATGAGCTGCCCCGTGGGATCCATGCCGGGCGTGAGCACGGAAACGCGGATCGGATCAAGGTAGTTGAAGTCCTCGTCGGCGCCAAGGAATCCGTGCCAGCGTTCGCCGCGGGAGATGGGCCAGCATTTGGCCTTGGAAATGTCGTCAGGCTGCCAGCATTTGAAGAACCATGAGCCGCATTCGTCGTGCAGACGCGCTATCTCGCGGCGGAAAGCCATGGCGCGGTCGATGGAGTTCTGCAGCAGCCGCCGTCCCTGATTGCCCGTCATCATCGCCGCGCCCGTCTCGGCGCTGGCGACGATGGGATAGTTGGCCGAGGTGGTGGTGTGCATCATGTAAACCTCGTCGAGCACGGATGCGTCGTACTCGCCCTTGACGTGGACATAGCTTGCCTGCGCAAAGGATGTCAGCATCTTGTGCGCCGACTGCGTTTCGAAAATGGTCTTGCCCGCCGTCGCTTCGCCGCACATGCCGAATTTGTTCTCGTAGATGGGGTTGAAGGGCGCGTAGGGCGACCAGGCGCTGTCGAAATGGATCTTCTTCACCGGAAGGTTGGCCTTGATCCAGCTGCAGTCGTAGAGCAGTCCATCGTAGGTGCTGTCGCTGATGACCGCGTAGGTTGGCCAGGTGGCGTCGTCGCGCTGTGAAAGTTTGTAATGGATGGCCTCGGACGTGAACTCGTCGGCGGGGATGCCTCCGATCATGCCGTAGGCGTTGCGCGTCGGCAGCAGGTAGATGGGAACGACGTCGCACATCATCAGCAGGTGAGTCATTGACTTGTGGCAGTTGCGGTCGATCAGCACCGTGTCGCCCTGAGAGACGCAGTACATGCCGACGATCTTGTTGGCAGTGGACGTGCCGTTGGTGACGATATAGCTGCGGTCGGCGTTGAAGGCACGGGCGATCAGTTCTTCGGCGTCTTTATGCACGCCGGTGTGTTCCAGCAGAGACCCCATGTCGGGCACCGACACCGACGTGTCGGCGCGGAAGACGTTGGCTCCGTAAAATCTGTAGTAGCCCCAGCCCATGGCGTGGTGGCGGAATGCCGAGCCGAGCAGGTGCCCCGTGGTACAGAAGGTGTTCTTCTTCGCATCGGCGAACTTGAACAACGCGCGCGTGAACGGCGGCAGCAGCAGCTCAAAGTAGCGGCGCACGGCGCGGTCGATTTTCGCCGCGGTGCGCTCGGCGTTGCGGCAGGGCAGCGGCACGAAAGCCAGCGTCAATTTGTCCTTGTCCGGCGGCTGCAGCTCCTTGGCGGCGCTTGGGCAGGTCAAAGCGAAAAAAGGCAGGCGCTCGTTCAGATCCGCCATGGAAGAGTACAGTTCGCCGCCCATCGTGTCCCAGTCGATAACCGCGCCGGCGGCTTCAGGACGCTGCTCCAGCATGTCGACAAGGCTTCCGGCCAGTTCCGGGCGCTGCAGGCGGTAGCCTTTGTTTTCCAGTTCTTCGAAAAGCTCGGCGGCTTCGGGGCTGTCAAAAATCGAATCCGAAGCGCGGTCGAGCAGCAAGAGGACGTTCATCTCGCCCCCCCTTTCTGGGAAGATCGGTGATCGTTACGTGGTACTTTATAAGCGCTTTCGTCTCAAAGCGCAAGGGCAGAAATTGGAAAAATCTGGCCGCGGCAGAATTTTATGCGGCGCGAAGAATCGTCCCTCTTTCCGCTGTCTCTGGAAAAAAGCGAAAATTCAGCAATAGATTTATTTGTCTTCTCTCTCCAATAACGGGCGAAAAAAGCGTTTGCCCCAATTTGCTGCAATGCCGCGGCGTCTTACGGGACGCCGTCCATAAACCGTTCTTCGAAAGCCAGCAGCACGGATTTCATCTTTTCGTCCATGGCCGCCAGCGCCGCCGCGCGCATCGCTTCCGGCACGCCGAAGCGAACCTGCGCCAGAGCGCCGGCCATGTCGGCCTGCGTGTCGGTGTCGCCGTTGAGAAGCAGCGCCTTGGCGACGGCGTCCTCGTAGGACGAGCTTTCGAGAAAACAGCGCACGGCTTGAGGCACGCTGTCCTGGCAGGCAGCGCTGAACGAACAGCTCCGTTCCATGATCTGCGCCAGCGGCGTACTCAGATCGCAGGCGAACGTCGCTTCGAGATAATTTCTCAGTTCGTCGCTGGACGCTCCCTGACGCAGCGTGAAAACGGCGGCGGCGATGATCTGCGCACCCTTGACGCCTTCGGGATGCCCGTGAGTGTAGAGGGCGCTGGCGCGCGCCAGTTCGAGAGCCTCGTCGCATGTGCGCGCCGCCCAGCCGACGGGGGAGACGCGCATGGCCGAGCCGTTGCCGAAGCTGTTGTTTACGGTCAATTCACCGTTTTCGAGCCACAGACGGAAGCTGCGTCCGTAGCCGCGCTTCGGATAAGCGCGCCCCCATTCCATATAGCCGCGGGCGAAGCGCTCTGCGCTGCGGTCGCAGCCGAGCAGCGTCTCCGCCGTGGCGAAGGTGAGGATTGAGTCGTCGGTGAAGCGGCAGCCGCCGTTAATCAGCGGCCGCGAACCGTCGTAACGGGAGCGGAGGTCTTCGTACTGAGCGCCGCAGAAATCGCCGAGAATCGCGCCGAGCATTTTACATTCCTCCTGTCTTTTGAGAGTAAAACTTCTGCGTCTTTCGCTGTGTTATGATTATATAGCAAGAGCGCCGTTTCATGAAAGACGGCGTTCCGTGAGGAGGCTGAGCGATGAGAATCCTTCACACGTCGGACTGGCATCTGGGGCGCAAGCTCTGCGGCCAGGAACGGGCCGACGAGTTCCGTCAGTTTCTCGACTGGCTGACGAATACGCTGATTTGCGAACGTGTTGACGCGCTCGTCGTGGCGGGGGACGTTTTTGATTCCTGCACGCCGCCTTTGTGGGCGCAGAGTCTTTATTACCGTTTTCTCACCGGATTGTCGCGTACGCCCTGCCGCAGTGCGGTGATCGTGGCCGGCAATCACGATTCGGCGGCGCTGCTTGATTCGCCGCGGGAACTGCTGGACCGCATTGACGTCCATGTCGTGGGCGCGCCGGCGGCGGAGCCGGGGGCGGAGGTTTTCGAGCTGCCGGATGCGCAGGGAAAGGCGGGCGCACTGTGCTGTGCCGTGCCGTTTCTTCGTTCGCGCGATCTCTGCGGCGCGCTTGTCGGCGAAGACGCCGACGCGATTGCGCGCGCTGAGCTGGACGGCTTTGCGGAACATTACGCCAATGTGTGCGCTTTGGCCGAAGCTCGGCGCGCGGGGCGCGGCATCCCCATCGTTGCGCTGGGACACTGCTTTGCTGCCGGCGGCCTCGCGCACGATGACGACGGCGTTCGCGGCCTGACAGTCGGTTCGCTCGGCGCGGTGCCGCTGTCGGTCTTTCCCGAAAACATCGATTATCTGGCGCTCGGCCATCTGCACATGCCGCAGACCTGCGGCGGCCTCGAGAGCCGCCGTTATTCCGGCGCGCCGCTGTGTATGGGTTTCGGCGAAGCGGAACAGAAAAAACGGGTCTGCGTCGTCGATTTCGACGGGCGCCGCGCGGCCGTGCGCACGGTCGACGTGCCGGTCTGGCAGGAGATCCGCCGCGTGGAGGGAACTTTTGATGAGATTGCCGCCGCTTTGAGCGAACTCGAACGGGGCGGCCGCTCCGTCTGGGTGGAAGCAGACTGCGCCAGCGAGGGCGCTCAAGGGTTAAACGACCGCATCCGCGAGCTGAGCGGCGATACGGTGAAGGTCCTGCGCGTCAAGGTGGCGGGAACGGGGCTGACGGATGCTTTCTCCGGCGCAGGCGACCTGAACGAAGACTGGTCGCCGCGCGAAGTATTCAAACTGTACTTGCGCGAGCACCGCCTCGAGGGCGAAGAAGCGGAGTCTTTGATGGGCGCGTACCTTGAGGCGCTTGAAGCCGTGCGGACGGAGGCGGCGCGATGAGACTGTGCCGTCTTCATTTCAAGAACCTCAACTCCCTGGCGGGCGAGTGGAACGTCGATTTCGAGTCGCCCGAGTTCCGCGGGGGGCTGTTTGCCATCACCGGCCCCACCGGCGCGGGCAAGAGCACGCTGCTTGACGCCGTGTGTCTGGCGCTTTACGGCCGCACGCCGCGCCTGGACCGCGTCAACACCTCCGTCAACGAGATCATGACTCGCGGCGAGCGCGAGTGTTTCGCCGAGGTCGTCTTCGAGATCGGCGGCGGGCGCTACAGCGCTTTTTGGTCGCAGAAAAAATCTTCCCGCAAGGGCGCGGCCCGAGAGTTGCAGGCGCCGAAGTGCCGTTTCTCAAGGCTCAGCGGCGGCGAGGAAGTGCTGGCCGACAGCATCAGCTCGATGGCCAAAAAGGTGGAAGAAGTCTGCCGGCTTGATTTCGAGCGTTTCACGCGCACCGTCATGCTGCCGCAGGGCGGCTTTGCGGCCTTCCTGCAGGCCGACGGCGCTGACCGCGCCAAACTGCTCGAAGAACTGACGGGCGCAGAGATCTACCGGCGGATCTCGCGCGAAGTTTATGACCGCACCAAGCGCGAGAAATACGAGCTGGAGCAGATTCATCTTTCGCAGGCTGAGCATGCCCCGCTGGCCGAGGAAATCCGCGCCGCGGCGCAGCAGCGCGCTGACGTCAGCGGGACGCTCGAGAAGGAGCTGCGTGCGCGGAAGAAAACGCTTCAGCAGGCGCTGGACTGGTATGCCCGCCGCGGCGTCCTCTTGGCGCGCCGGTCGGAGCACGAACGGGCGCGCAGTCAGCTGAACGAAGAACGGTCGGCGTTCGCGGCGCAGGCCGAAAAACTGGCGCGGGCTGAGCGGGCCGCGCAGGCCGGCGACCTTTATGCCGCGCTGGCGCGCGGCCGCGAACGCTGCAGCGCCGCGGAAGCGGAGCTGCAGCGCCTTGAAAAGGCTGCCGCCGCCGCTGCGCCGCAGCGCGAAGAGACGGAGAGCCGGCGGCGGACCGCCGGGGAAAAGCTGGCACTTCTGAAGAAAGACTACGGCGAGCAGTCTGAACTGTGGGCCAAAGTCCACGACCTCGACCGCGAGATCGAGAATCACGCGCTGCGCTGTCACGAGCAGGAGGCCCGCATCGCCGAACTGGAAAATTCCTTCGCCGCCGGCGACGCGCAGGACATTGCCGTGCTGGCCGAGCTGAAGCAGCTTGAGTTCGAAGCGGAAACTCTGCGCAGGAGTCTTGGCGACGCGCGGGAGGAAAAAGAGCAGGCCATGGCTGCCATGTACCGCGCCGATCTCAGCATGCTCAGCGCCCGCCTTGAAGAGGGCAAACCCTGCCCGCTCTGCGGCGCCGTCCATCATCCCGCGCCCTACCGGCGCAGCGTGCTTCAGGAGGAAGAACTGAAGCTCCGCCAGAACGCTGAAAAAGAGGCGCGCAAGGCGGCCGATCTGGAGCGCAAGCTCGCGGCTCTGCAGGAAAAGATCACCGCCCTGCAGATGGAGCATAAGCGTCTTTCCACGCTGGGACAGACGGCGCAGCGCTCGCTCCAGGGCGAACGCGAAACGCTGACCCTTGGGCAGAAAAATTTGGAAGCGTGCCAGCGGATCCGTCGGGAGCTGTTCGGCGAACGCCGTCCCGAGACGGAAGCCGCGAAGTGCAGAGAGGCCCTTGCCGCCGCCGAGAGCGCGCTGTCCGAGGCGGAAGCCGGCTGCCATCAAAACGCCCTCGCCGCCGCCCGTACCGAGACCGAACTAGCCGGCGTGCGCGAAGATCTGGCGGAGCTGCGCGGAGAAACCGCCGCAGCGCAGGTTCAATTCAGCGAGCGTCTCAAGCGCCTCGGCTTTGCCGAAGAATCCGCGTGGCAGGCGGCCGCGCTTTCCGAAGAGAAAACCGCCGGGCTGCGCGCCTGCAGCGAGGAACTGCAGCGGCGCGAAGAATCGCTGCGCTCGCAGGCGCTGCTGCTTGACGAGGAAGAACGGGCTCTCGGCGCAGCGCCCAACCTTGCTTTCGACGGCCTGGCGAGCGCTGTCGAATCGTGCGAAAACGAGCTTACCGAACTGCTCAAGAGCCGCGGCGCCGACGAACAGATGCTGCGCCACGACGACGAATGCCGCCGCCGCCTGGCTGAACTGCGGGAGACCGAAGCGCGCCGGCGGAAAGTCTACGACCTCTGGAACAGCCTTAACGACCGAATCGGTTCCGCTTCCGGCGATCAGTTCAGCCGCTACGTGCAGGGTCTGACCTTCCGCCGCCTCGTTCAGGCTGCCAATCTGCAGCTCGAACTGCTTTCCGAGCGCTACCGCCTCAAAGCGGCGGCCGACGACCCCCTGCGCCTCGACGTCGTCGATCTCTGGCAGGGCGGCGAGACGCGCACCTCGCGCAACCTCTCCGGCGGCGAGAGCTTTATCGTCAGCCTGGCGCTGGCGCTGGCGCTGTCGCACGGCATGAAGGAAGTGAAAGTGGACTCGCTGTTCCTCGACGAAGGCTTCGGCACGCTCGACGAGGAAACGCTGGAAATCGTGCTCGACTGCCTGAACCGCCTGCGCGAGAGCGGCAAGCTTGTCGGCGTCATCTCCCACGTGAAAACGCTGCGCGAACGTATCGATGCGCATCTAACGCTCACCCCCGGCCCCGGAGGCCGCAGTTCGCTGAGCGGCCCCGGCTGCTCGAGGCTGGGCTGACTCTTGACCGGCGGCGGCCGGAGGAGTATGATTCTTTTCGCACTACCACAATCGAACTTCAGGGCAGGGTGAAAGTCCCTACCGGCGGTAAAGCCCGCGAGCCGCAAGGCATGATTCGGTGAGATTCCGAAGCCGACAGTACAGTCTGGATGGAAGAAGCGAGTTCCGCCGTTGTTCCGGAATCCCGGCTCTGAAATGCTCTGTGCGTTTCGGAGCCTTTTTTGCAGCCGCACGAAGGCCCTGAGGATTTTCAAAGGGAGGAATCCGACGTGATCCAGTACAACACCGTTGAAGAAGCCGCCGCCGAACTGCGCGCCGGCAAGATCGTCCTCGTTACCGACGACGAGAACCGTGAGAACGAAGGCGACATGATCTGCGCCGCCCAGTTTGCCAGTAGCGAAAACGTCAACTTTATGGCCCGTTTCGCGCGCGGCCTGATCTGCATGCCCATGAGCGCAGACTATGTGAAGCGTCTCGGTCTGCCGCAGATGGTTGAGAGCAACACCGACAACCACTGCACGGCCTTTACCGTCTCCATTGACCATATTTCCACCGCTACGGGCATCTCCGCCGTCGAGCGCGGCGTCACCGCCCGTGCCTGTGCGGCCGACGGCGCAAAGCCGGAGGACTTCCGCCGTCCAGGCCACATGTTCCCGCTGCTGGCCCGGCCGAACGGAGTGCTCGAGCGCAACGGTCATACCGAAGCCACAGTGGATCTGCTGCGCCTCGCCGGACTGAAAGAATGCGGCCTCTGCTGCGAAGTGATGCGCGACGACGGCGGGATGATGCGCGCTCCCGAGCTGGTGGAGAAGGCGAAAGAGTGGGGGCTGAAATTCATCACCATCCGCGCCATCCAGGAATACCGCAAGCGTCATGAGGTGTTTGTCGAGCGCGTGGCGACGACGAAAATGCCCACCAAGTACGGTTTCTTCACAGCCTACGGCTACCGCAACCGCTTGAACGGCGAGCATCACGTCGCGCTCGTCATGGGCGACGTGGGCGATGGGCGCGACGTGCTCTGCCGAGTGCACTCCGAATGTTTGACCGGCGATACGTTCGGCTCGCTGCGCTGCGACTGCGGTCAGCAGTTCGCGGCCGCAATGACGCAGATCGCTGCCGAAGGACGCGGCGTCATGCTCTATCTGCGCCAGGAAGGCCGCGGCATCGGCCTGCTCAACAAGCTGTGCGCCTACGCGCTGCAGGACCGCGGCCTGGATACTGTCGAGGCCAACCTGGCCCTCGGCTTCGAAGAGGATCAGCGTGAATACTACATCGGCGCGCAGATCCTGCGCGACCTCGGCGTGCGCACGCTGCGTCTGCTCACCAACAACCCGAGGAAGATCGAAGGGCTGGCGGATTTCGGTCTCAAGATCGCCTCGCGCGTCCCCATTCAGATGCCCGCCACCGCCAACGACCTGTTCTACCTTCAGACCAAAGAGCACAAGATGGGGCATCTCGTCACCTATTAGCCCCGTCTCTGCGCGGGAAATGGCGAATAGCTGCGGACGGTCAATGAAAAATGCGTGATGATCAGCCTGATCATCACGCATTTTTCATTACGCGCTTTCGAGGCGCGGTTTATCGTTTCCCGGCGTTTTGTTCTGTCTTTTCACAACTGATGTAAATGACTTTCATTGGCAGTTCCGCTTTCGTTCCCGCGGCAGGATTGATCTCGTGGCGCCAGACCTGGCGGGAATCGTTGTCGTCGCGGCGCATGATGCCAAGCGGCAGATCGCCCTGCGCGCGGATTGCTGCGAAGACTTCGCCGATGGGCCTGCTCTGCCATTTGGGATCGAGATCCATCGTGTTCAGGCTGGAACGGTTGTCGGAATGGCTGAAGAGGTCGTTGGCGAAGTTGGAGATGCCCCGCTGCGAAGCGCAAAGCGCGATGTAATTGGCGATCAGGCGGTTGCAGTAAACCACGTTGTCTATGCTGGCGTTCTGGGCGTGGCGTTCGTTTTCGGGATTGATAATCTCCAGCACGGAGTAGATTTCCGGATGCAGCGACTTGACGGCCAGCGCCGTAAGGATCGAGCGGGCGTCAACGGTGTCGGCCGGCAGAGAGCCGGCGCTCTCGGCGAGAATGACAGCAGCCGCGGCAGTCTCGACGCCGGCCCGCTTCAGCGTTTCGTCGTCGGAGACGTCGCCTTCAACGACCGGCACGGCGCTGTTTTCCAGTTCTTCGGGACGCCTGCGGGCGACGACGGCCACGGGGTGCCCCGAGGCTTCGAGTTCCCTGAGCACTTTGAGCGCATGGCTGTTCCAGCCGCAGATGAGCGTATGTCCTTGGGGAATATCGGTAAAGATTGCGGTCATGGATGAGGTCCCCCTTTATTTCCCGCTGTTTTTGGAGATGAACACAACGCGCATGGGCAGTCTGACGACTCTGGATGCCGGCGGGTTGATCTCGTGGCTCCAGCGTTCCGTTCCGGATGAGGTGTCGGGCGTCATAATGCCCAGCGGCAGTTCGCCGTCGCCCTGCATGGCCGCGAACAGCTCGCCGGTGGCCCTGCCCTCCCACTGCGGTTCGATGTCGGCGGCGCGAAGGGCGGAGCCGCTGTCGGAATAGGTGAGAATGTCGCCGATGAACGAACTGATGCCCTGCTGCGAGGCGCAGGCGGCGACGATGTCAGCCAGAGTGCTTTCGCAGTAGACGATGTCGTCCACGCAGGCACGGCGGGCGTGGCGCTCGTTGGCGGGGTTGAGCAGCTCGACAACCGTGTAGATTTCAGGGCGCAGGGACTCGACCGCCAGGGCGGTGAGCACGGTGCGCGCGTCGAGGTCGTCGTTCGTCAGCCCGGGCTGCGGCTCGGCAAAGACGATCGCCGATTCGGCTTTTTCGATGCCGGCCTGGATCAGACGCGCTTCGTGGGTCGGTTCGCCGGCGACGAAAAACACGTCGTAATGCGACAGTTCTGCCGGTTTGGAGCGGACCAGCACGGCAACCTGCTGCCTCGAGGCGATGAGTTCCTTCAGCACCAGCTCGGCGCGGTTGTTCCAGCCGCAGAGAATCGTATGCCCCTCGTATCTGCACGCGTTCAGACCGAGCATGTTTCTGAGGTTGTACTTCATCACGCGCGTGAGCACCTCGGACAGCACAACGCCGAGCATGGAGATGCCGACGATGGAAAGAGCGAAGACGATTACGCGCCCGATCATCGTGTGGGGATTGTTGGCAAACTCGCCCTGGCCGATCAGCGTGAACAGAACTGTCCACAGAGCTTCAAAAATGCTGCCCTCGCCGCCGCGTTCCAGCTTCCAGTACAGATAGGCCGAGCCGGAAATCAGCGCCAGGAAGCCGAGCAGAACCCAGAAAAAGTATTTGTGCAGCTTGCCGGCCATATTGGCGCCGCGCTTCAGGCCTTTGACTTTTTTGGAATAATTCGAAGCCACAATGTCACCTCCGCAGGAGTATGCAATTCCACATTCCTCTTTGGAACGCTCTTGATGAGCCAGAAGCAATGCTGTTTCTCAATTAAAATGCCGAACGCAGAGGCGCTGCGGGAAAATTCGCAAAGCGAGCTGCTCAGACCGCGCAGAGGACGAGACAGACGTGAGCGGCTGAACTTGTCCAGCGCCCAGAAACCATATGAATACTTTCTATCAAGAATTAGTACTAAGTATAACAAAGAAACGGAAAAAATGCTTGCGGATTTTTTGCCTGCGGCGCGCGGAGAAACAGTCCGCGGCGAAGCGGCAACATAAAAAAACAGGCCCCGGCGAGGGCCTGCAAGCGGCAGTCTGCCTGCCGGACGCAAGAGAATTCTTTGCGTCCGGCGGAGTATCTGGAAGTTTTTTAGTTTTGTTTTTCGTCGTCCTTCTGATGGAGCGCTTCGGGCGCAATGGCCTCCTCGGCGGTATAGTCGTTGGCGTCATCTTCAGGGGAGACAGGCTGCCGAGGCTGCGGGGGAACGGCGGGAGTTTGAGGCGCGGGGGGATTCTCGAGCGTTTCCTCTTCAGGAGCGCGCAGGGCCTCGAGACGGCTTTTGGCCTTCGCGGCCAAATCCTTGGCGCTGAGCGTCATTTTGTCCTTCCAGCCGCGAAGTTTCTCGCCCAGCGGCGCGCTCTCGCTCGGCTGCTTTTCCTCGCTGGGGCAGATTAACTCTTCCGCTTTGGCGCGGATGTGCCGGGCTGCGTTTTTGGCTTTTGAGGAGACGTTGTCGGCGAACTGACGGAACGCGGCGGCGTTTTCTTCGTCACCGGCAGGGCGTTCTGCGCGGCTGCGATGCAGTGAGCTCTTGGCGTCTGCGGCGATTTTCCTGGTCTTCTCGGAAAGCTCGCTGCGCATGTTTTTGAAACGGCGGGACGCTTTTTCGGAGAGGGCGTGCAGTTTCTCTCCGGCGCTGTGCGTTCCCGCAGCCTGGCGGGCCTCGCGGCGCTCCTCGATCTTGGCGGCGGCCTTTTCCTTGAGGAGGCTCAGACGTCCGCCGGCATTCTGGGCGGCTTTCTTCAATCCTGCCGCGGCGCCCGAGGCGGTTTTACCGATGCGTTCGCCGGCGTTTTTGCCCTTCTGCGAAAGTCTCTGCACGGCGCCGGATGCGCTCTGGCCGAGTTTGTCTTTCGCGTTCCCCAAGGCTCCCGAGTCTTTGAGGCCTTTCAGCTTTTCTCCGGCGCCGTGCCCGGCCGAGACGAACCCCTTGCCGACTGCCCGGGCGGCTTTGCCGGCAGCGTCGAGCGACGTGCCGGCGGCGAGGCCGATGACTTTGAAGATCCTGTTTGCCTTGGGAAACTTGTTTCCGAGGCTGTGCCGGAGGGCGCGAGCGCCCTCGGCAACGCCGAGGAACGCCGTGCCGAGCCCTTCGGCGGCCGCTCCGGCGGCAATGCGTCCCATCTCGCGGTTTTTCTCGCTGGCAAGGCGCTGCGCGCCGCTCTTCAGGAGTTCTTTTGCTTTGTTCGCTGCCGCGGGGAGTCTGTGCGGGGCGGCGCTCCGCTCGTCGCGGCCGGCTTCGCCGCAGGACGGCCCTTCCTCTTCAAAATCGACGACGAGCTTTTCTTTTTTGCCGGCTTGCCCCCGGGCGCTGCGTTCGGCTGCGTCGGGCAGGGCGCTTTTGACCAGATGTCCGATCGCGACGAACGTCTGGGCGGCCGAACGTTTGCCCAGCTGGTCTACAGGGATGGGCTGTCCTTCGGCGGGAGCGCTTTTGTGGAACTTCTCGGCGACGCGGTGAAAGCCGTTTTTGATGGCGTTCATTTCCTCGTCGAAATCGTTGGGCGCAAGTTTCCTCAGCCCATGGGGCTGCGTTTCTTCTTTTTTGAGATCCTCACGGTTGGCTGGCATCTGCATGTACCTCCTGCTTTTTCGCTGGAAAACGGGCCGGGACGAGCCGGACTGTTTATCTTCATGCGGTGATTTCGGCGCTGCGCGCGCATAACTGCTCAGCTATATATTAAACTTGAAAACGGGGAAAAATCAACTGGCAAAGCTCATGAAATCATATTTTTTTGCAGGATCTTTGTGGTAAGATGTTTTTATCTTTCTGTCAGAACGGGGTGTTTTTCATGAAACGAGCTCTTCTGAGGTGCAAAACGTGCGGCGCCGAGTACGGCGCGGATAAAGCACCGTTCCGCTGCGCCTGCGGCGAACCGCTTGATTTAGCGTGGGACGGGTTTGGCATCGACGCGAATGAAAGATGTCAGTCGCGCCGCTATGCGGCGTTCTATCCTTTTGCGGCGGACGAGTGGCGCTCGCTGGGCGAGGGCGGCACGCCGCTCGTAACGCTCGACGCGCTGGCTAAAGAGCTTGGCTTGGCCGAGCTGTCGGTCAAAAACGAGAGCGCCAACCCCACCTGGTCGTTCAAAGACCGCGGCACAGCGGCCTGCATCGCCCACGCGCGGGCGCTCGGCTATGCGAAAGTCGGCACGGTCTCTTCGGGCAACATGGCAGCCTCTGTGGCGGCCTACGCGGCGGCGGCTGGTATGGAGGCTTTCATTCTCGTAAAAGGCAACGTCGCCGACGAAAAACTGGCGCCGATCGCCATCTACGGTCCGCATCTGCTGCGCGTCGCCGGCCCGTACGACGCACTGTACAGCGAAAGTCTTCGCCTTGGCGCCGAGCGCGGTATCTACTTCATGAACTCCGACGTGCCGTTTCGCGTCGCCGGCTCGCGCACGATTGCCTACGAAATCGCCGAAGAGCGCGGCTTCCGCGTCCCCGACTGGCTGGTCGTGCCGGTGAGCGCGGGCGGCAACCTGCGCGGCATTATCAACGGCTTCGAGGATCTGCGGCGCGCGGGGCTGACCGACCGCCTGCCGCGGTTCATCTGTGCGCAGACGGCCCGCGTCGCGCCTGTCGCCGCAGCTTTTGCCGCCGGCGCGGCGAGGATCAGCCGGTTCCCCGGCGGCGAAACGATCGCCCATGCCATTGACAATCCGTTTCCGCCCAGCGGCAACCGGGTTTTGGCGGAGCTGCGCCGTCTCGGCGGCACAGCTTTGACGGCGGGTGAGGACGAAATTGTCCGCGCTCAGGCCGACCTGGCCCGCTGCGGTCTGTTTGGCCAGCCGGCGTCCTGCGTGCCGCTGGCGGTCCTGCGGCGGGCCCGCGCAGCCGGCATTGTGGCGGAGGGCGAGAGCGCCGTACTGGTGATGACGGGCAGCGGGCTGAAGTACACGGCGGCTTTTGCGGCGCACGGGCTCGAATGGCGCGACTGCGACCTTGCGGCGCTGCCGGAGTATCTGCGGTAACCGCGCGGCCGAAGCGCTGGCTCAGGCCGGATCGATGGGGAGGACATGAGAAACGGCGCGTTGGCTTCTGGCGAGCGGGGGAGTATAATATCTTGCCCCTTTTGAGAAGGGGATTTCAAGAAAAGCGAGGATTTCAGCCATGGAACAGTCAAAGAATCCCAGCCGTTTGATCCTCCTCAGCACGCTGCTTTGGGGACTTTTCGCGCACGGCATGATGCTGCTTAACAAGTTTTCGTTCCACGACGACGCCAAGCTGGGCTTCGGCATTGGCGCTACGGTGACGTCGGGGCGGTGGATGCTCGAGGTGCTGAAGCGCGCCGCCGAGTTCGTTTTCGGCGGCAGCCTTTACAGCCTTCCGCTTTTCAACGGTCTGCTGGCGCTGATTATGGTCGGGCTGGCGGCCTGCATGACGGCGAGAATCTTCCGGCTGCGGCGCGTTTACAGCTGCGTGCTGCTGGCAGGCGTGATGGCGGCTTTTCCGGTCGTGACGGCGATGATGGGCTACATGTACACGGCGCCCTATTACATGATCGGTCTCGACCTGGCGGTGGCCGGCGCCTGGCTGATCTGCGACAGCGACCGGCGGCGCTGGTACCGGCTGCCGGCGGGCTGCGTGCTGACGGCCTGCGCAGTGGGCGTGTATCAGTCCTGTATCCCCATTGTGCTCAGCGTGATGCTGCTGCACATGATGATGAGTCTGCACGACGACGCCTCGGCGCGGCGATTTGATTTCTTTTACAAGGGACTTTCCTTGGCGCTGGCCTGCGTGCTTTTCATGGCGCTGTACCTGGCGGCGAACTGGCTCAGCCTGAAGGCTGCGGGCGCGCAGCTTTCCGATTACGAAAGCATCAACACGTTCGGTTTCGGCGGCTGGAGCGAGTATCTTGGCCGCGCGGCGCGGGCCTACCGGGAATTTTTCCTGCCGCCGCCGATGAAAATGCGCGACATGTATCCCACGGCGTCGCTGCGATGGCTCTATCAGGCCGTGCTGTGGTTCGGCGTTCTGCTCGGGCTGGACCGGAGCGCCCAGCTGTTCCGGCGCAGGCCGCGCCGCGGGCTTGAATTCCTGCTGATGCTGGCGCTGCTGCCTCTGGCGGTCAACTTCATCCACGTCATGGTGGATGTGAAGATGGTTCACTCGCTCATGGTCTACTCTAAAGTCTTTGTCTTCGTGGGCTTTATCTGCCTGCTGGAAAACGCCGCTCTGGACCGCCTCCATTATCCGCGCTGGATCTACCGCGGCGGCATGCTGCTGATGTTCTTTGTGACGGTGCTGTACTGCCGTTTCTCCAACATCTGCTATTTCAAGGCCAACTTTCTGCAGAATCAAGCGATCAGCTACTTCACGCGTCTGGCGGCGCACATCGAGAGCGTCCCCGGCTATTCGCCCTATCTGCCTGTGGCTTTTCTGAATGAAAACGCCAAACAGGATTTCAACTCGCCCGTGATCCCGGAATTCGAACGCATCCGTCTGATTCCTTACCTGTTCAACGAGGACTCGCCGCTGATCAACAACTACGCGTGGAAGGATTTCATGCGCATGTGGTGCGATTATTCGCCGATCGTCATCGAGAACGCAGGTTCCTTTGAAAAGCTGCCCGAAGTGATGGCCATGCCGCGCTATCCTCACGAAGGCTCGATCAGGGTCGTGAACGAGGCCATCGTTGTCAAATTTTGACGGCGGCACGCGAAAGGAGCGACAGCCATGACCGAAAGGAGACAGGGAAAACGGCCGCTGTTTTCCGTGGCGGTGCCGTTTTACAACGAGCAGGAGAACCTGCGGACGTTGTACGGCCGCCTCTGCCGCGTCGTCGGCGGCGTGGCGGACTGCGACTTCGAACTGCTTTTTGTGGACGACGGCAGCACCGACGCCTCTCTGGACGTCGTGCGCGCCCTGGCGGCGCAGGATGCCCGAGTGCGCTACCTGAGCTTTTCGCGCAACTTCGGCAAGGAAATAGCCCTGTCGGCTGCCGTCGACTACGCGCGGGGCGACGGCGCCGTCTTTATGGACGCCGATCTGCAGCATCCGCCGGAGCTGATCCCAAAGCTGATCGAGGGCTGGTTCGAGGGCTACGACGACGTGTACGCCCAGCGCCGCACGCGCGGCGGCGAGTCGGCCTTCAAAAAGCTGACGGCAAAACTGTACTATCACGTGCTGGCACGCTCGACGCGCATCCCCATTCAGATGGACGCCGGCGATTTCCGCCTGCTCAGCGCCCGGGCGCTGGCCGTGCTGCGGCGAATGCCCGAACACCAGCGCAGCATGAAGAGTCTGTACAGCTGGATCGGCTTCAAGAAGAAAGCCGTGCCCGTCGACCAGGAGCCGCGCCTGCACGGCGCGAGCAAGTTCGGTTTCTTCCGCCTGCTCAATCTGGCCCTCGACGGCATCACCTCGTTTACGACGGCGCCGCTGCGTCTGGCTACGATTTTCGGCGCATTCAGCGCTGCCGTGGCGCTGCTTTCGTTCTGCTGGTTCCTGATCCGCACGGCGGTGTGGGGCAATCCCGTGCCCGGCTACCCCTCGCTGTTCTGCGGCATCCTCTTCTTTGGCGGCGTGCAGCTGCTGGGACTGGGCGTCATCGGTGAGTATCTCGGACGTATCTTCATGGAAACCAAAGGCCGTCCGCTCTACGTTGTGGCTGAAAGCAACGTGACTGGCGAGGCATCGGACGATCTGCGCCCGGAACGCAGAGAGGCGCGGCATGACTGAGGCGGAGAGGGAACGATTCCGGGAAATCGCCGGCTATCTGTTTTTCGGCGTGCTGACTACGATCGTCAACTACGCCAGCTACTACGCTCTGACGCGCTGGCTGGAAATGGGCGTGACGGCGGCGACGGTCTGGGCCTGGGGGCTGGCGGTGCTGTTTGCGTTTGTGACTAACAAGCTCTGGGTCTTTCGCAGCCGCACGCGCGGCCTGACGGCGCTGGGACGCGAACTGTCGGCCTTCGTGGCGGCGCGCCTCTTTTCCGGCCTGCTCGACGTGGGCATGATGTGGCTGTTCGCCGAAAGGCTGGGCTGGCCCGACATGTGGGTGAAAATCGTCGGCAATATGTTTGTCACGGCGCTCAATTACGTTTTCAGCAAGCTCTGGATTTTTCGCGGGCGGCCGTGACGGGAAGCTGTGCCCTTTTTTGATGAAAAGCATGAACTGAGCCTGACGGAGGGCGCGATGGAGTCCGAACGCTCAGGATGATCTGGAACGGCGTGCGGTCTGTGCAGCGCGCTTCTGCAGGGAGCGGCAGCTGATAAAAAATCGGTGATTTCATCACTGACGCGTCAATTTCCAGGAGTATAATAACAAGAGATACGCAACCGAACTCCACAAAGGGGGAATTTATCGTGGACGAAGTTAAAAATCCCAGGAAACCGCTGCTCTATTATTACGGGATCGCCATGCTTGTGCTGATGCTGTTCAACCTGCTGGCCAAACCATGGATTATGCGCGCGCAGATCGATGAAGTGGACTACGGCACGTTCATCAGAATGACCGAAGAGAAAAAGATCGGCAAGGTCAGCATTGAGGAGAATCAGATTCTCTTCACCGACTCCGAAGGCAAAAAGGTGTATCGCACCGGACCGATGGATGATCCCGGGCGCACGGAGCGTCTCTACAAGTCGGGCGCTAAATTCTCCAGCGAGATTGTCGAGCAGGCGTCGCCGATCGTCAGCATGCTGCTGTCGTGGGTGGTGCCGCTGCTGCTCTTCTGGGGACTGGGGCAGTACATGCAGAAGAAGCTCATGAACCGCATGGGCGGCGACTCGATGATGTTCGGCATGGGCAAGAGCAAGGCCCGCATTTACGTCAAATCGACCGAGGGCATTAAGTTCTCCGACGTGGCCGGCGAGGACGAGGCCAAGGAAAACTTGGCGGAGGTCGTGGAATACCTTCATAATCCCGGCCGCTACCGCGACATCGGCGCGAAGATGCCCAAGGGAATTCTGCTTGTCGGACCGCCCGGCACCGGCAAGACCATGCTTGCCAAGGCCGTTGCCGGCGAATCGAACGTGCCGTTTTTCTCCATGTCCGGTTCTGAGTTCGTGGAGATGTTCGTGGGCATGGGAGCCTCGAAGGTGCGCGACCTGTTCAAGCAGGCTAAGGAAAAGGCGCCCTGCATTGTCTTCATCGACGAGATCGACGCGATCGGCACGAAGCGCAGCGGCAACGTGATGGGCAACGACGAGCGCGAGCAGACGCTCAACCAGCTGCTCACCGAGATGGACGGCTTCGAGGACAATACCGGCGTGATCATCCTCGCTGCCACGAACCGTCCCGAGTCGCTTGACCCGGCCCTGACGCGCCCCGGCCGCTTTGACCGGCGCGTGCCCGTGGAGCTGCCCGACCTGAAGGGGCGCGAGGACATTCTCAAGGTGCACGCCAAAAAGATCAAGCTCGAACCCAACGTCGATTTCAACAAGGTGGCGCGCATGGCCTCCGGCGCTTCCGGCGCCGAACTGGCCAACATCGTCAACGAGGCGGCGTTGCGCGCTGTCCGCGACAATCGCAGACAGGCTACTCAGGCCGACCTCGAGGAGAGCATTGAGGTGGTAATCGCCGGCTATCAGAAGAAGAACGCGATCCTCACCGATAAGGAAAAGATGATTGTCGCTTACCACGAGATCGGCCACGCCCTGGTTGCCGCCATGCAGAGCCATTCCGCGCCCGTGCAGAAGATCACGATCATCCCGCGCACGTCGGGTGCCCTCGGCTACACCATGCAGGTGGAGGAAGGCGACCATTACCTGATGAGCAAGGAAGAGCTGGAAAACAAAATCGCCACGCTTACCGGCGGCCGCGCCGCTGAAGAGGTTGTTTTCGGCTCCGTGACCACGGGAGCGTCAAACGACATCGAACAGGCTACCAGACTGGCCCGCGCTATGATCACGCGTTACGGCATGAGTGATGATTTCGGCATGGTGGCGCTGGAAACGGTGACCAACCAGTATCTGGGCGGCGACGCCTCGCTGGCCTGTGCGCCGGAGACGCAGTCGCTGATCGACAAGAAGGTCGTGGCGCTGGTCAGCGAGCAGCATGAGAAGGCCCGCACGATCCTGAAGAATAACCGCCGCACGCTTGATGAGCTGGCCAAGGTGCTTTACGAGCACGAGACCATCACCGGCGAAGAGTTCATGAAGATCCTTCACTCCGCGTCTGCGAGTCCTGATACTAATTCCTGATAGAAAGTATCAGCATGTTTTTCAGGGGGCTGCGGGAGATTTCTGCTGCTCGGAAGGAACTCGGCTGCTGTGCAGCGCAGCTCGTTTTGTGAATCTCACCGCGGGATCCTGTGTATAGGCTTTTAACCAGGAAATAGCATAACTGAAGAAACTGCCGCAAAAATTCCCGGAAGGCGAACAGCCCTCCGGGAATTTTTTGCGCGTATCGCTCGGCGTGTTTCGGTCGGAAAAGCGGCAAAAATTTTTGAATCAATACTGACTTTGATCTTTTTTGATCTGTTTTAAGTCTATCAAAAGAAGGATCAGCAATAACTCGTATCAATTTAAAATGAATTAGCACTCAACTATTGACAGTGCTAATAGTAGTGCTATAATACACTCAGAACGAAGGAGGAAGGATGAAGCGAAAGACCTCCGGACGTTCCCGCATCGTTAATATAGAAGACGGCCCCTGCTGGAGCCGTCCGATCTCAAGGAGGAAATAAAAATGATGGTACCGAGCATTTGGAATGACAATCTGTTTGACGAACTGGACAACGTGTTCAACGGCGCCTTTCTGCGCAGGAGTCCTTTGTATGGGCACCGGGAGCAGAACGTGATGAAGACTGACGTGCGCGAGACGGAGAACAACTATGAGGTTGACGTTGATCTGCCGGGCTTCAAAAAAGAAGACGTCAATGTCCAGCTGCAGAACGGCTATCTGACGATCAGCGCCGGAAAGCAGCACTCCAAGGAAGAGAAGGACGCCAAGGGCGCTTTCATCCGCCAGGAACGCTACGAGGGCAGCTGTTCGCGGAGCTTCTACGTGGGCGAGAGCATCAAGAAGGAAGACATCAGCGCTAAACTGGAGGACGGCATCCTGCGCCTGACCTTCCCGAAAAAGAGCGAAAAGGAACTTGAACAGAGCAAACTGATCGAAATCGAATAGGTGTCAGCAGGCAGACCGCCGGGATTTGCTCCCGGCGGTCTGCCGTGTTTTTTAGGGAAAGAGACGCTCTCGAAGCGGCTTTTTCGGCGGACGTCCCATCGGTGGATTGCTTATGAATGCCGTGCAACCGGTTTTACGATTTCTGTGCTATAATTCCGGCAGGATTAAAATTCACCCGGAGGTGTTTGGTGATGGCTCAGAAAGAACTGGTTTACGGTGTGGACGACGTTCCGTCCTTGCCCATTTTGCTGCTGGCGGGCGCGCAGCATGTGCTCACGTTGTTCGGCGCGACGACGCTGGTGCCGTTGATCTTCGGACCGGCGATGGGGATGACGCCGGCGCAGATCGGCTTCTTCATTTCCTGCGTGTATTTCGCCATGGGGGTATGTACGCTGGTTCAAACCAGCCCGTTTGGTTCCGGCCTGCCCATCGTGCAGGGGTCGAGCTTCAGCTTTATCCCGCCGATCATGACGATCGTCGGCATCTACTCGGCGCAGGGCACGAACGTAATTTTGCAGTACATCGGAGGGGCGCTGATTTCCGGCGGCGTGTGCCTGGTGCTTCTGGGGCAGTTCGGATTGATCGGCAGGATTCGCCGCTTCGTCGGCCCGATCACGGTGGGGACTACAATCATGGCGATCGGCTTCTCGCTGGCCGGCACGGCCATCAGCGGCAATGCCGCCGGGTACTGGCCGGCTTCGCTGGCGGTTGTGGCGCTGATTTTCCTGTTCGGCCTGAAGGTCAAGGGACGTTACATCAACATTTTCTCGGTTCTTCTGAGCGTGGTCATCGTCTGGGGTGCATGCTTCGCGCTGAGCCGGGCCGGTGTGTTCCAGCCGGGGCATCCCGTCCATATCAGCCTTGACAATGTGAACGCGGCCAAATGGTTCCAGTTCACGGGCTTCATGCCGTGGGGAATGCCGAAGTTCAGCCTGGTGGCGTTCGGGGCGATCCTGGCGGGATTTTTCTCCGTCATCCTCGAGAGTATCGGCGACTATTTCAACGTCTGCAATGCGGCGGGACTGCCGGATCCGACGGAGCAGCAGATCAGCCGGGGCATCCGCGCTGAAGGGCTGGGCTGCATCTTCGGCGGCTTGACGGGCGCGGTGGCCTGCACGAGCTACACTGAGAACATCGGCCTGATCGGCCTGACCGGCGTGGCTTCGCGCTGGGTGGTGCGCGTCGGCGCGATCCTGCTGATCGGCATGAGTATGGTCGGCAAGTTCGGCGCGCTCGTGGCTACGCTGCCTGCGCCGATCATCGGCGGCTGCTACATCGCCTTGTTCGGCACGATCGGCGCGCTGGGCATTCAGGCGCTGACCCGCGCCGACATGCAGAAGCAGCGCAACGTGATGATCGTCGGCTTTTCCTTCCTGATGGCCCTGGGGCTGCCGGGCTGGGTAGAGACGCAGAAGGAGCTGTTCTTCGGCTGGGGCATTCCCGGCCAGATCCTCTGGGCGATTGGCAAGACGTCAATGGCGGTGGCGGGCATTTCGGCCTGCCTGCTGGACAATCTGATCCCCGGCACGCGCGAGGAGCGCGGCTTCAGGGACTAAATTCCGAAACAACACAAACATGGGGAAAGCTCCGCGCTTTACGGGAGCTCTCCCCGTGTTTTTTTATCGCTTTATCTGGCCAGCAATCGCTCTGACGAGGCGTATTCGCGGGCGAACGCTGTAAAATCCATGTCGAGCCCGCGGATTTTACGCAGGATGCGCGCGAAGAGCTGGACGCAGTAACGGCAATCCGCCAGCGCGCGGTGATGGCCGCCGGCGTCGAAGTCGAAGAAACGGCTCAGTTTTTCCAGGCTGTAGCTGTTCAGACCGGGAAAGGCCTGCCGGCTCAGCTTGAGCGTGTCGAAGACGGCGGGGCTGTGCCATTGGAGCCGCTGGCGCCGCACAACGGGGTTGAGAAAGCTCATGTCGAACGGCGCGTTGTGCAGCACCAGCGGCGACGGCCCCACGAAGCTTACGAGCGCGGCGACGGCGTCGGCTGCGCCGGGCTGGCCTCGGACCATAGAATCGTCGATGCCGTGGATGGCGGTGACGCTGCGGGGAATAGGGCGTCCGGGATCGACCAGCATCTGAAAAGGCTGCTGCGAACCGTCGGGGAAGATTTTCAGCGCGGCGATCTCGACGATGCCGCAAAAGGCGGGACTCAGCCCGGTGGTTTCGATGTCGAGGGCGGTAAAGCCCGTTTCGGCGACGGAGAGAGGCATGGCGCGCCTCCTTTCTGTTCGTTGCTTGGACGGCTCGAAAAGAGCCGTCCGACGTGGAAAAGTCTAGTGCAAAAGCGCGCTCTCTGTCAAGAGACCGCGGGCAGAGTTCAAAAAAGCGAAGGTTCGGACGGAAATTTCATTCCTCCGGAACCTTCGCTTTTTTGAATTTTTGTGCCGCCGGTTTTCAGAGACGTTCCGACGACGTTTTGCGCAACTCTTTCAAGCCATGCCTGAGCGGCGGCGTCAGCGCGGCGGCAGGGCAGACGTCCACGCACCGGCTGCAGCGGATACACTCGCTGCCGTTGGTGTCCAGCGGCAGTTTCAGCGTCATCGGACAGACTGCCGCACAGCGCCCGCAGGCGACGCATTTCTGCTCGTCGAAGCCGTAGCGGAGCAGGGCGATGCGGTTGAAGAAGCCGTAAAAGGCGCCCAGGGGGCACAGATATTTGCAGAAGGGGCGGAACGACTTCACCGACAGAATAAGCAGCGCGGCCAGCAGCGCGCTCTTCCATGTGAACAGCCAACCGGCCGCGCCGCGCAGGCTTTCGTTCAGGCTCAGCAGTGTCCAGCCGCCCATCAGCGTGCCCGAAGGGCAGACGTATTTGCAGAACCACGGATAGCTGACGCCGATCAGATCGTCGCGCACGAACAGCGGCAGGATGACAACGAACAGCGCCAGCACAGCGTATTTCAGCCGCCTCAGGACGAGGTCGCCGGGCAGGTTGAGCCGCTTGCGCCCGAGCGGGATCTTGTACAGCATATCCTGGACCAGTCCGAACGGGCAGAGCCAGCCGCAGACAAAGCGTCCCAGCAGCGCGCCGAACGCGAACAGAAAACCTGTGACGTACAGCGGCAGCTGCGGCTCGAAGCCTGTCAGCATGGCCTGGAAGGAGCCGACTGGGCAGGCTCCCAGCGCTCCAGGGCAGGAATAGCAGTTCAGCCCGGGGACGCAGACGTTTTTCATCGGTCCCGCGTAGATCTTCCCTTTCAGGAAGCCGGCCAGATAGCCGTTGGTCACGGCCGTCCACAGCAGCTGAACGGTCTGCCGCAGCCGGCCGCTTTTTTTCCGGCCGCTAGCCAATGCCCACGCACTCCAGACAGATCTTGGCGGCCTTCTGAAACACTGCGAAGTTCCCGCCGCGCCACAGCCCGGCAGCGATCAGGGCGGCGCCGGCGAGCAGGCACGTCCAGCCCGCGACGTATCTTTTCATTATTTGGCCTTTGCCAGCATTTCGCGGATGATCTCCTGCCACTGCGCGGCGCTCCGAGCCCCTGTCACCTCGCCGATGATATCGCCGCGCCCGTTCACGAAGAACGTCTGCGGGATGGCGCTGAAGTCGCCGAGATACTGCGCCAGATCGTCGTTAAGCAGCAGGTGAAGGTAGCCGGCGCCAGTGCGTCCCACCAGCATCTTCGCCTTGGCAATTTGTTTCTCGCTGCGGCGGCCGGATGGATCGAACCAGTCGTAGACCAGGCCGACGATCTGCACGCCTTCAGGCGCCATTTCCTTCGCCAGCCGGCCGAGGTCGGGCATTTCATGCAGACAGGGCGGGCAGAACGTGCCCCAGACGTTGAGCATCGTCAGCGGCGCCTTCTGGAAGATCGACTCGTCGTGCGCCGCGTTTTCCAGATCCACAGCCTTGAACGCGCCGATTTTTTTCGCCGCGAAAGCCGATGAAGCCATCATCGTCAGAAGTGTTGCGACAAGCAAAAACTTTTTCATCATTTCGTTTCAATCCTTCCTGTTGTAGTGCGCCGCCGGCATTCCGCCAGCAGCGCTTCCTGCTCCATGTCGGCACGGATGCCGAACCTGGTCAGAACAAAATCGTAGCGCACCGGGTCGCGCGGCGAAAGGCATGCAAAAGCCTGCGTGACCTCCTGCGCCGTCTTCAGATCGGCCGCTTTGCGCTTCGTGAAGCGCAGCGAGCGGCACACCGCGTACATGTGCGTGTCCAGCGGCACGATCAGCTCCGCGGGGTCAAAACCGATCCAGCCGCCGGGGTCCACTTCGTCGCACCGGATGAGCCAGCGCAGCATCAGAAAGTGCCGTTTGCAGGCACTGCCGCGCTGCGGACGGCACAGCAGGCTGTTCGACTGCCCGTTCTCCAGTGCCGCGATCAGGAAATCGAGCGCGCCTGCGAGCGTACCGCATTCCCGCCGGGCCGCGAGCATACAGGCCCCGAGACTGTCCCAGCGGGATAAGACACGTCTTACGCCTTCCAGCAGCGCCGCGACGTCGGCTCCGTCGGTGAAACGGTGCCGGAATGCCGCGAATACTTCGCGCCAGTGTTCTTCGCCGTAGTGTTCGAGTGCTGCCCGCGGCGAGGCTCCAAGCGCGTCGAGCACGACGCCGGCGCTTTTGAGGATCATCGCCACGCGCCCGTAGGCCAGCGATGAGGCGACGAGCGCTGCGATCTCGCGGTCTTCCGGCGCTTCGTAGCGGTAGAGGAACTGCAGCGGGTCGGGCGAGACGAGTTCGCGCCGGCTGCAGCGTTCGTACAATCCCTCAAGATAATGCCAAAGCGACTTTTGCCGCGGCGTCATAACGTTGTCACCTCGAATTCCTGAGCTATTATATCATAATTCTGCCGGCCGGAAAACGTGTGCCGTCGTTACTATTCTGAGTATATGGAAAACGCGGTTTCCAGTCTGTGACAAAGTTACGGAAGAAAATATGCTGTCAGTTGAACAGATAGCGGCCGCACTTGAGGCAGTGCTTTTTGCGGTCGCCGAAGGCGCAGTTCTGGCACAGTACGGCGGCGGCGCCGTGCCCAAACGTATAGGCGCCGCATTTGACGCAGTACTGCCAGCGGTCGCCGAAGCCGCAGTTATCGCACAGCCGCGCCAGAACATCCTTGCCGAACGTGTAGGCGCCGCACTTGATGCAGTATCTGCGCCGGTCGCCAAAAGAACAGTTGGAGCAGAGCTGGGCGATATAACTGCGGGCCTGGGCGGTGGAGGCCGCCAGCGCGAGCAGGAGGAGACACGTCACGATTTTTTTCCGCATAATCCGATCCTTCCTTTCCCTTACAGTCCGAGGACGCCGCCGACTTCGGCGCGGCGGGCGTCGAGCTTGACGCGCGCTCTTGTTTCGTCCGTGTCTTTGATGGAATAGTAGATCTTGATCTTTGGCTCGGTGCCGGACGGGCGCACGGCGAACCACGAGCCGTCGGCGCAGAGGAACTTCATCACGTTTTCGCGCGGCAGTCCGTCCAGCCCCTGCGCGTAGTCCAGCGTCTCCGCAATGCCCTCGAAATGCGCGCCGCAGCGCAGGCGTGCCATCATTGCGGCGATGCGTTCGGCGCCGTCCTTGCCCTTGAGCGTGTGCGAGTCCTGGGCGTCGAGATAATAGCCGAAGCGCGCGTACAGGCCGTTCAGCTCGTCGAGCAGCGTGCGCCCTTTGCTCTTGGCGTTCGCCGCCATTTCGCAGATCAGCATGGCCGCGGCGACGGCGTCCTTGTCCTGGGCGTGCGTTCCGGCCAGGTAGCCGTAACTTTCCTCGTAGCCGAACAGGAACTCCCGGCTGCCGCTGCGCGCGAACTCGGTGATCTTCTCGCCGATGTACTTGAAGCCCGTCAGCGTGCGCAGCACGGTCACGCCGTGGCTTTGCGCCACGCGGGCCCCCAGTTCGCCGGTGACGATCGTCGTGATCATCGTCGCTTTGGGCGTGAGGGCGCGGTGCGAGAGGACGAAGTCGGCCAGCAGCGCGCCGATCTGGTTGCCCGAAAGCAGCTGGAATTCGCCGCCTGAGGCTGCGGCGCAGCCGATGCGGTCGCTGTCCGGATCGGTGCCGATGACGATGTCGGCGCCGATTCGGCGGCCCAGCTCGATGCCGAGCGAGAGCGTGCTGCGCTCCTCGGGATTGGGCGCCGTGACGGTAGGAAAGTCGCCGTCGGGCAGCTCCTGTTCGGCAACAACGTGTACGTCAGTAAAGCCGCAACGGCTCAGGACAGCGCGCACCGGCAGGTTGCCCGAGCCGTGCAGCGGCGTGTAAACCACTTTCAGCGCGCCCGCGTTCCGCTGCGGCACTGACTGGCACTGGACAGCGTCGAGAAAGGCCTCGACGGTCTCCTGACCGATCCAGACGATCAGCTTCTCGTCGCCGGAAGGGATCTGCGCCAGGTCGGCGGCCTCCACGTATTTCGTCAGTTTGGCGGCGGGCGCGGGACAGAGCTGGCAGCCGTGCTCGTCGTAAACTTTGTAGCCGTTGTATTCTTTGGGATTGTGGCTGGCGGTGATGACTACGCCGGCCGCGGCCTTGTGGTGCTTGACGGCGAACGACAGCGCGGGTACCGGCTCAAGCTGCCGGAAAATCTTTACCGGCACGCCGCAGGCGGAAAGCACGCGCGCCGTTTCCAGCGCGAATTCGGGCGAGTGGTTGCGCGAATCGCAGGCGATGACGACACCGCGCTGCCAGTCCGCGACTTCCGCCTTGAGATAGCGCGCCAGCCCTAGCGTGGCCTTGCCGACAGTGTAGCGGTTGAGGCGGTTCGTGCCCGCGCCCATGACGCCGCGCATGCCGGCGGTGCCGAATTCGAGGTCGCGGTAGAAGCGGTCTTCAATCTCTTTCTCGTCGCTCAGCGCCGCCAGTTCGCGCCGCGACGTCTCGTCGAGCCATGAAGCGCCAAGCCATTGTTCGTATCGTTCGCGATAAGTCATGGTCAGTCCCTCCGTCGGCTTAGGATTTTTAAAGCGGCGGCAAGTGTCTTTGCGGAACGTCCGCCTTTGCCGCGCCCAAAAGAGATTCATGGTTCCCGCTTGATTTTAATTGAACGGTGCCGGGCCTGCAAGATGAGGAAAACCACAAATTTGAAACGGCACAATGCAGCACGGCCCGCTCGAATTTATTCGAGCGGGCCGTGCTGCATCGCGCCGTTTCAGCGGCATACGTCCAAAGCCAGTCCGGCCAGCGCGGCGACGCCGTAGACGAAGGCGCTTTCGTCCACTTTGAAACAGGACGAATGGAGCGGCGCGTTGTCCTTGTCCTTAAAGCCGACGCCGAGTCGGAACATGACGCCGGGAATCCGTTCGGTGAAAAAGGCGAAATCCTCGCCGCCCATGGAGCAGTTCTCAAAGGCGACGATGCGGTCTTTGCCGACGACGCGTTCCGCCACAGAGATGAGCCGGTCAAACATGCCGTCGTCGTTGACCAGCACCGGCGTGCCTTCGTGGATTTCCACCTCGGCGCAGGCGCGCAGCGCTTCGGCCGTCAATCTGGCGACGCGCGGAATGGCTTCGAACAGGCGTTCCCGCACCCGGGAACGAACCGTGCGGATGGTCCCCGTCATCTTCACGTCGGGGGCTATGATATTGCTTCCAGCTCCGCCGTGGATCGTGCCGATCGTGATCACCGCCGAGTCCTGCGGCGCTACTTCGCGGCTGACCAGCTGCTGCAGGGCCGTGATCACCTGGGCGCCGACGGCGATCGGGTCGATGCACAGATCCGGATAAGCGCCGTGTCCTTGCCGGCCGATCACGTTCAGCGAGAAACTGTTGGACGAGGCGTTGAAAGCGCCGCGGCGCACGCCCAGCGTTCCGGCGGGAATGCTGGGAAAAACGTGCAGCGCCGCTATGCAGGCGGGCGGATCCTTTTCGTCCAGTTCGCCCGCGGCGATCATCTCCTTGGCTCCGCGGCCGGTCTCTTCGGCGGGCTGGAAGAAAAATTTCACCGTGCCGTGAATCTGCCCGCGCGCGCTGCACAGCGCCTTTGCCGCGCCCAGCAGCACCGCCGTGTGAACGTCGTGGCCGCAGGCGTGCATCACGTTTTCGTTCTGCGATTTGAACTCCACGTCGGCCAGCTCCGGCACGGGCAAAGCATCCATGTCGGCGCGCAGAGCGAAGACCGGTCCCGGCTTGACGCCTCTGATCAGCGCCACGACCCCTGTTTTGCCGGCGCGGCGCACCTCGTCAGCGCCCATTTCGCGCAGCGTCCGTTCTACGAACGCCGCCGTTTCCGCTTCCTGACCGCTCAGCTCCGGATGGGCGTGAAGATGGTGACGCCACGCCGTCACGTCGCCGGCAACCGACGAAGCCAGTTTTAAAAGCTCCATTGTTTATGCCTCCCTGTCATGCAGCATGTCATGAAAAGCGGAAAAACATCTTTGCCGGGACGTTTTTCCGCTCTCATTCCATTTGCGTCTACCAGCCGAAAATCTGCATCAGCGTGATCGTAATGCTGCCCATGAGGAGCTGGACAAGCAGCATTGGCAGGAACCAGCGCACGTATTTGCCGTAGGCGATCCCCGCCAGGCCGAGGGTGCCCATGAGCACGCCCGAGGTGGGGATGAAGCAGTTCGTGAAGCCGTCGCCGAACTGGAACGCCTGCACGGCCACCTGGCGGCTGATATTGCTCAAATCGGCCACGGGCACCATGATCGGCATGACGGTGACCGCCTGCCCCGAGCCGGAGGGAATAAAGAAGTTGATGATCACGTTGACCAGGAACATCAGGTTGGCCCCCATGACAGCGCTGACTTTGCCGATGGGCATGGACAGATAATAGACGATGGTGTGGATGATTTTGCCGTCAATCATGACCACCGAGATAGCACGTGCGAAAACAATCACGAAAGCCGCATACGTCAAGCTGGACATGCCCTTGGTAAAGGCTTTGAACGTCTGGTTCAGTCCCAGCCCGCCGATGAAGCCGGAGAGCAGCCCCATGATCAGGAAAACGGTGGCGTAGTGGGAGATGCCCCACTTCCAGTTCAGCGAGCCGTAGATGATGAAGCCGAAACTGAGCGTCACGATCAGCGCGCAGACCGACTGCCGCCAGGTCATCTTCGCGTTTGCCGCGAGAGCGCCGCCGTCTTCCGCGCTTGCCGGCGCGTTCGGATCGTAGACAAGGCTCTTTGTGGGATCCTTCCCGATGCTTCTGATATAAAGCAGCACGAAGGCGATCGTCAGCGCGATGTTGAGGATGTGCAGCACCACGCGGATGTTGAACCCCGAAGTGATGGGCAGGCCGGCGATCTCGTTGGCGATGCCGACGGTGAACATATTGGCCCAGCCCACGTTGAAGCCGGCGTAGGAGCCCAGATATATCATGGCGAAGCCGACCACGGCGTCGTAACCGAGGCTCTTGGCCAGCAGTACGCCGACAGGGATCAGAGCGATGACGGGGTTGGCGAAAACCCCCACGGCGCCGCCGATCGACATGACGACCATGATGACGATCACGGCCCAGATCTCCTTGCCTTTCAGCATGCCGACGATGCGGCCCATGCCGGCGCGGATCGTGCCCGTCTGTTCGATCACTTCGACGGCGCCGCCGATAAAGAACACCATCGACATCATCACGGCCGACTGAATCATGCCCTTGGTGACGGCGTTGAAGATGTCCCACAGTCCTTGGGGATTGCTTGCCACCTGATGATAGGAATCGGCGATGACGCGCTTGGTCTGCGGATCGACGTCGTACACGCCGGCAGGGATGATCCATGTCAGCGCCGCCATCACGGCCGTGAGGATAAACATGAGCGCGAACGTGTGAGGAAGCTTGAGCGCTTTGTTCTGGACTGCCATTGCGATCCCTCCCGAAGATGATATGGATCAAAATGTTTATTATGGATAAATTACCATAATCAATTGAGTTTGACAAGTGCAAAAAGAATAAACAAGTTAAATTTTCTGAAAAAACAGCAAGGAGCGTCTCCTGCCGGTGATGAAATCGGGAGCGCGTCATCTCCGGCGGATGCTCAGCGAACGGCAGGCTGTGAAAGAACGCGGCCTGTGACTGTTCCCGTCTTTTTTTGAAGTCCGTCGTGCCGTTGTCGCTGGAAGCGTTTCTGTCTTGTTGAGAATTTTGCTGAAATGCACCGTGTAAATCTGATTATTCTGCTTCGAATATGAGCATGGAATATTCCCGCCATTAAATGGTAAAATATACTTTAAGCGGTATGCTGTAGGGCAGACCCCGCTATTTTAAAGACAAAAAGAGGTGTGTTGTTATGAGAGGCTATGCGATGCTCAGGATTGGCGAAGTTGGTTGGATCGAAAAGGACCGGCCGGAGTGCGGTCCGATGGATGCCATCTGCAAACCGCTTGCGCTGGCGATCTGCACATCGGACGTCCACACGGTCTGGGAGGGTGCCATCGGCGAACGGCACAACATGATCCTCGGCCACGAAGGCTGCGCCGAGGTCGTGGAAGTCGGCTCGCTGGTCAAGGATTTCAAGCCCGGCGACCGCGTGCTCGTGCCCGCGATCACGCCCGACTGGAATTCCCTCGAGGCCCAGGGCGGCTATTCCATGCATTCGGGCGGCATGCTTGCCGGATGGAAGTTTTCCAACTTCAAGGACGGCGTTTTCTCCGAGTACTTCCACGTCAACGACGCCGACGGCAATCTGGCCCTGATCCCCGAGGGCATCAATACCGTCGACGCCTGCATGCTTTCCGACATGGTTCCGACGGGATTCCACGGCGTTGAATTGGCCGACGTGCAGTTCGGCGACGTCGTCCTGGTCATCGGCATCGGCCCGGTCGGCCTGATGTCTGTGGCCGGCGCCGACATGCGCGGCGCTTCGCGGATCATCGCCGTCGGCACACGCCCGGTCTGCGTCGAAGCCGCCAAAAAATACGGCGCCACCGATTTCATCAGCTACAAGGAAGGCCCGATCGAGGAGCAGGTCTTGGCGCTGACCGGCGGCAAGGGTGTCGACCGCGTCATCATCGCGGGCGGCTCCGTGGAGTCGTTCGAGCCGGCCGTCAAGGCCCTCAAGCCCGGCGGCAAGATCGGCAACGTCAACTACCTGGGCAGCGGCACCTACATCAACATTCCCCGCGTCGAGTGGGGCGTGGGCATGGGGCACAAGCAGATCAACGGCGGTCTGATGCCCGGCGGCCGTCTGCGCATGGAAAAGCTCGCCCGGCTGATCACATCCGGCAAGCTGGACGTCGCGCCGCTGTCGAGCCACGTCTTCGAAGGCTGGGAGCATCTGCCCGAAGCGCTGCAGCTCATGAAGGACAAGCCCGCGGAGCTGATCAAGCCCGTCGTGAAGCTTTCCGACTAACGGGACATCGCAGAAAAGCAGGCCTGAGTTCAAAATTCAGGCCTGTTTTTTGTCGTGCGGAGGTGAAAGCGTGAAAATACTGGTCATCTCCGGCTTTTTGGGGGCCGGAAAAACGACCTTCATCAAGGAACTGATCCGGCGCACGGGAAAGAACGTCGTCGTGATGGAGAACGAATACGGCGAAGTGAACTTGGACAGTCAGGAAATCTCTCAGACGTCCGACGTCAACATCCTCGAATTTGCCGAAGGCTGCATCTGCTGCTCCATGAAGGACAGTTTCGGCTCGTCGCTGCTGACGGTCTCCGCCTCGCTGGATCCCGAGTACCTTGTCGTCGAACCGACGGGAATCGGCAAGCTGAGCAGCATCCTGGCGACGGCTAAAAAGTATCAGTACGAGCGGATCAGTCTGCTCCGTCCGGTGACGATCGTGACGCCGCAGAGCTTTTACCGGTATCGGCGCGAGCATCCCGACATTTATCTTGACCAGATCGAAAATTCTTCGCGGATCGTCTTCTCCAAAGGCGAAAACGAACCGGCCGGCGTCCTCGAAGAGATCGCCGCCGAGATCCGCATGCTCAACCCGCGGGCCGAGATCGTCTGCCGCCACTACTCTCAACAGAATGACGCATGGTGGAACGGGCTGCTGGAGGAAGAGCGCGCCGCGGAATATTTCACCCGGAGCGCGGCAGCCGAAAGCGCCAGCCGCGTCTCGAAAATCCACGAGTGCACGTTTGCCAAGGCACGCCTGCGCAATCCGGCGGAACTGGTCGTTCTTTTGGAAGACGTGATCCGCGGCGAACTGGGCGGCATCACCCGGGCCAAAGGCGTCCTGCGGTGCGGCGGCGAATGGCTGCGTTTCGACGCCGCCGATTCGCGCTACTGCGTGACCGGCGCTGAAGGCTACGCGCAAGAAACGCAGTGCGTCTTTATCGGCCGCACCGTCAAAAGACGGGCTCTCTTCGACCGACTGAACGCCGGAGCCAACAGCGCGGTCGAGACGTGACGGAAGGCGGGCAAAAGCTGCCGTCACGGCGCGAAGAAGCTCGAAGAGCCGTTTTACGGCAAAAACATGAGGACGGATGACTGATTTTTATCTCAGTATCCGTCCTCGTGTTTTCATATTGTCGCATACTCTTTCTCAATTGAAAGGCCGAACATAGTGGCTGCGTGGGAGTTCTGCCGTTCGAAAACGATGCTGATGCTTTCCGGCAAGAGTCCGCATCGGCGATGTGCGGTTCTCTGCGTCCCGGCGGAGGCTTTTGTCCTCGGAAAGGCCCGGGCAGCGGCGGCACGCCTAAAATTCTTCGCCGTCCCCGCGCCGCGAACCGCAGCCGGAGGTGCAGTGGGCGCAGCCGCCGCTGCAGGCGGGCGTCAGGATTGCCGTCAGGGCGACAGGCAGCACCATGCTGGCGACGCCGCAGAGGTCGACGATCACTTCGTCGTTGATGAAGCTCTCCGCGAGCGGCGCCCACACGGTCACTTCGCCCTGCGCCAGGGGCATGTAACCGGCGCGTACTTCCGCGCCCGGCGCTCCGAGGCGGCAGACGGCCGCCGGCATGGGGCCGCTGCGCGTGTTGAGCTGCATCGCGGCGATCGTGAATTCCCTGCCCATGGCGAGCAAGCGCTCCATGGCGCGGTCGGTGACGGTCAGTTTCAGTTCGGACATGTTTTCCTCCTGAGTTCAGGGCCGCGCGCCGGCGTCGATGAAGCCGAGTTTTTCCATGACGCGGCACAGGTCATCGGGGGCCGGAGCGCGGAATGATCTGCCTTCGAGATGCGACAGGAACGCGGGCAGGCCGCTGAGCGTGAGACTGCGGGCATGCAGCATGGGCCGCTTGACGCCGAGCGATTTCAGCTGCCCTTTGGAGCCGAAGTCGCCGTACTTCACGTCGCCGAGCAGCGGGTGCCCGACGTGGTTCATGTGCACACGGATCTGGTGCGTGCGCCCTGTGAGCAGGTGCACCTCGGCCAGACTGAAGGCGCCGCTGCTGGTCAGGCGCCGGTACTCGGTGACGGCGCGATCGCCCTTGGGATCGACGCGCACCAGCTTCTTGCCGGCGTCCTTGAGCAGCGGCACGTCGATGCGGCCGCGCTCGGGCAGTTCGCCGATGACAATGGCCCAGTAGCGCTTATCGGCGCGGCGGGCCTTGAAGCACTCCGTCAGCGCGCGCGTGGTCGGACCGTCCATGGCCAGCACCATGATGCCGCTGGTGTTGCGGTCGAGACGGTGTACCAGCTGCGGCGGAAATTCGGGATCGACTGCGTAACCCAGCGCGCGCGTGACGACGCTGTCCTCGCCCTTGACGTCGGGCTGGCTCAGCAGCCCCGCGGGCTTGTTCACGACCATCACACGGCTGTCGCTGTAAACGACGTCGAGCGGCAGCCTGCGCGGCGTGCCGTCGGGCATCTCGGCGCGGCCGACGGTGCCCGGCTCTTCCCACGGCACCCAGACGTGCTGCCCCTGGAGAACGCGGTCGTTCGGCTCGCAGCGCTTGCCTTCGAGGCGCACGGCTCCCTTGCGGAAATATTTCATCATCGCGCCCAGCGGCACGCCGGGCCACATGCCGCGCAGCACGGCGTCGAGGCGGCGGCCTTCGTCGTGACGGCTGATCTGGAATTGCCAGCTCATGGCTAACGGGGCTGCTCAGGACGCCATTTCCACAGGCGCCGCTGCGTGGAAAAATCGAAATCGGAGATGGCGCGGTCCGCTTCCATTCCGCCGTCGAGCTGTTCGACGGAACCGCGCCAGCTGTTGAGGTAAAAATCCAGATTGTCCGCCGCCGCTACGATCATGGCTTCGGGCGTGGCGGGCAGCACCGGCGAGCCGAACTCCTTCTGGCCGTGGTGGCTGAGGATGATGTGCGCCAGCAGCGTGCGCGTCAGCGGCGCGAGCTTGAACTCGTCCGCCAGCCTGACGAAGCGCGCGTAGCCGGTGGCGATGTGGTCGAGCACCGTGCCTTCCAGCGTCGACTCGGGGCCGGGATTGAGCGCGTAGGTGTCGAGCTTGCCGAGATCGTGCAGCAGCGCTCCGGCGACGACAATGTCGAGGTCGGGCTCGTACGCGGTGCCCTGATAGCTCCGGGCGATGGCCCGGGCGGAGCGAGCCACGCCGAGCGTGTGTTCGAGCAGGCCGTGCAGGTAGGCGTGATGGTGCGCCACGGCGGCGGGAAAGGTCTTGAAAGCCTGCCACGTCACGCTGTCGGGATGGAAGACGAAGCGCAGGAATTCGCCCGCCTCGCCGCCGCAGTCGTTGACGAACTGCCAGAACTCGGCCTCCAGCCGCTCGACGGGGACCCCGGCGGCGCGGATGAACGCAGCCGGACGGTATTCCTCGCGCTCCTGATCGACGAGCCAGATCTGATTGAACTGATACTGCGGCTTGCCCTTGAACTCGGTGATCGAGCCGATCAGTCCCACCGTTTCGCCTTTGAGGTTCCGTATCAGCGGCGAAGCGGCCGGTTCGGCGATTTCTTTTTTGACGCCGTCCTTGAGGTCGAACCACTGGGCGTTCCCCCAGATCTTGGCGTCAATCCCCCCCGACTTGTCCATTACGGACATGATCCAGTAGGGCTTGTCGTTTTTGTCGCGCTTTTCCTTGAGCTCCGTGACCAGGCCGACGGACTGGAACTTGGAATCGACGGGAAGCGCGCGCACTTCCGCGAGCGTTTTATTGGACATGAAAAAACTCCTTTGCGTGATGAGAGTGGCTCAGCTGAAAAAGATCCTGCCGCAGACAACTTATAATATCACCGTCCAAAGTCAAGAGACTAGGCGCGAAAATCTTGTGCAAACCAACTTTCTTTGCTGTTTAGACTACAAAGTAGTTGGAATAGTTCTGTGCGCTTGGACTCCCATGCGATGTTTGCTAAACCATGTTAATGCTTTATGTCAAGAATCAAAATGCTATTTGGTCCTAGATGAATCATTTCTAATAAAGAGTGACGACGATCTCTTCCCTTAGCTATCATAAGTAGCTATCATAAGACTTTGGGAAGCTGTTTGCGTGTCGCTTTCATTGATCTGTAAGTATCAAATACGACACTGTCCACCACCGCATGCGCGGTCTTATCATATAAAACAATGTTGAGTCCTCGACGTTTCAGTGAATATTCGATACCGTCAATCTTAATAGAAGACGAGCTGCCGGCTTTGTAGCCGCTGCTGAGCAGCGAGATCTTATGCCCGTCGAGCGACGTGGTATGAGAGAGTTTTTTTTCTTCAGTGGCTTCAAGGATTTTCTTTGTTCCATCAGAGATTGCCAGATAGCTCCAACGGAACCTTCCTTGTAAAAGCATGTCAAGCCCCAAGGCTGCAAACGCCTTTTGATGTTCTTTGTTTAATTGGCTTGAGGCTTCATCGAAAGCTGATATCAACACAATGTAATTGCTGTTGTCTATTTTTTTAAGATAGCTCGTGAAGTCGTTCTCAAAGCGAGGCGCGCCAAGATCAACGGTTTTCAAATACTGCTTGCCCTGCGGATCGATGTAACCAATGTGTATAATCCTGGAAAATGTGGGGATAGATACGGCAGAGCAGGCGCCTTCAAAGGAGGTTTCAACACAGGTCTCAAAAGCATTGAAACTCTTTAATTTGGGAGCTTCTTTATCATCAGAAGAATAGAGAAGTTGAGTCTCCGAAGCTATTTCCCAAGGGGTTTGATAAATCAATTTACCTTGACGATAACTAACGCGGGGGCCTTGAGGCCACTGCGCGATGAGAGTTCCCGTTTCCGAGAACGGTCTCTTGCTGGCTTTCTCTCTGACGGCGGCGCATGATGAATTGAAGGTGTCGAAAGCGACACTGTCGACGACCATGTCCAACGTCTTGTCATATACTACGAAGTTCATCCCTCGCCGGTTTACAGCATATTCAACCCCGTTAATGGACACGCTGGCGCGATTACCGCTGTTCCAACCGCTGCTTTCTAATCTTACTGGAAGACCGTTAACACTTTCTTCCCACACAAGAGCTTCCTTTGAAACTTTCTCGGTACATGCTGCAGACGGATGTATTGTCGCAATATAACTTTCTCTGTATTTTCCTTCCAGCAACATTTCTAGCCCTAAAGCTCTGAAAAGTTTTCGGTCTTCTTTCTGTAATCCGGAAGAACCTTCGTCTTTTACAGCGATGAAAGCAAGATACCGGGGATTGGCAAGCTTTTTCAGATATTTTCTGAAATTGTTTTCTTCATGGAGTCGATCAGTACGCGATACTACCGAGGCCAAGGTAAACTTCAACGTTTCTTGTTTACCTTTATCGTCAATGTATCCCGTTTCCAACACTTCGAGCGGGGAGTCCTCTAATTTTACTGCCGCCCAACTGTCCGCTTGTCCCGACATGTCTGCGAGTTTTCTTGATTCCACGTCGAAATCCAGCACGACGCCTCGCTTCATATCCGCCGTATTACCACGCAGAATAATATGTTTCAATCTCTTCTTTCCTTTGGAGATTCTATAGAAAAGCGAACCATTACTGTAGAAAACTTCCATTGCATTGGGAAAAGCTACGCAACGCAAGCCATTTTCTAGAAGATACGCTTCATCTTCCTGAAAACCTTTCGCTGTCGTTTCAAGGTTTCTTGCAAGATGTTTTTTCATAAGCCATAATTCAGAAACTTGCAAAGCGACTTCACTGCGCTGCGACCATGAGAAAACCTTTCCGTCCTCATCGGCGAAGCTGATCTGGAGCTTGTAATTCCCTTGGATATCAGGAGAGCGCATGGGATAATCCACGATTTCACAGTCATGAGGTTCAATATCTCGAGGGAGAGGCAGAATTTTTTCATACTGCGGCAAGGGATCGCCTTGCTCGCTAAGAATCTGGGCTTTGATAAAAATGGGATGAGGGGCGCAACTTGACGCTCGGCTACGCGATACATTGGACACCAAGCATTGAAGTAGCGTTTCTGCTCCTGTTCGGAAATAAAGATTATCGTCCTGAAAACTCAGTTTTGGGGCGTTCTGATGGGAAAAAACGTTTGTTTCTGCCTGAACAGCCCCTGTCGTTTTGTCCTGCGACGGTACCTGGAAAAAGGTTTTATAATGTTTCGAGGTCTTGCCGAGCTCTGCGTTAAGCCGGGCCTCGCCCAGATCTTCAATAAGCGTATTCTGATCGCTGAATAGAGAGACTCCGAGGCCCCACTTTCGATTAGGCAAGGAGGCTCCTATGGCCTCGAGAATAGTAGGAGCCCAATCTACGGAACAAAACTGACGCGTGCCTCGACGTTCGACAGACGGGAGTGCATTCACGAAAACGTTATAAACCTCTCGTTCCTGACGTTTTCCGAGAGAGAACCCGGCAATGGAATCTCCCATCCAGAAATGATCGCCAAGAAGAACTATTACAGTATCCTTGTAAAAAGGTTGTTCTTGAAGCCATTCTACAAAGGTTGCTGCCATCGAACTGCAGGCGCCCAATACATCCCTAAAATCATGATGTTTTGCCGTAAAACCGGGATCGAGAAAATAATGATTGTCCGGACCATGCGTGTCCATGGTTTCCAAAAACACGGCCCAGGGCGCATCTCCTTGGGCGCGGAGGGCAATATCTTTCTTCGCTGTTTCATAAATATAGCGGTCTCGTAGTCCCCAGCCGTTTCCAGCATTGTTCTGAGCGTCCTTGCGATGCTCCAGCAACCAAGACCGATCCTTGATCACTGCATTTTTTGTATGAGATTTGATCATATTTTTCTTCCCGCCGAAGTTCAAGTTTAACCCAGCGATAAATTCCAACGCATACCCGTTTTCTTCCAGAATCTCGAAAAGGGATTTAGCGCCGGGGAGATAGTCTTTAAACCTCCCGTAATTATTTCCCCCCACCGGCAGTAAAAGGGGGAGTCCAAAAAAAGCGCTCGTTTGCCCTCCCATCGTCCAAGAAGTGCCTCTTACCTGGTGAAAATGTCCAAAAGAGAGGTTTTTTAGCGCAAGTTCTTCAAGCTCCGGCATAACTTTTTCGCCAAACACGGAGGGGCGATTGAAAGTATTCTCAATAGATTCCAGATGAATAACCACAAGATTCTTTCTCTCCCCCGAAAAATTGACATGAATGTCATTGCGAAGCGGCACAGAGTCAAAAATATTGGTCGTCTCGAACTGGTTCCGGATGTATCCAGAGATATCGTAATTTTTTTCAGCATAAAAACAGCATATTACTATGACTGAGACCAACAGTACCGAACAAGCTCGACTTCGCCGTTTTTTGCAGAGTAACCAAGAATACCAAACTGCTATAAGCAATCCCCCCGCCGTCGTCAAACTGTAGCTCCATATAAAATGGGGATCTACTGAATCTGTTAACGGAACGGCACAATGAAAGAGAATCTGCTCTATCGATACCTGCCCGAATACATTTTGAATCCAAACTAAAGATAATAAAAGCCATAAAACGATGAAGAAAGACAAAATCTTTATAAAATCTTGATTAACAAGCTTTTTATGTCTTGTCTTGTCTAGTCTTGTCTTGTCTAGTCTAGTCTTGTCTTGTCTAGTCTTGTCTTGTCTTGTCAGAGAATTCATTTCTTCATGCCTCGAAGTAAAAAATATTAAAATTTTGCAAAATAATGTTTATTGTTTTTTTGATTGAAACATTGGGTAGCAAAAGTCTCCTGCGGGAAATCCATAAAGCGAGTTACAGGGGAGCTTCCGTGACGCGTTCTTCCGACAAAAACGACAAAAGTTTGATGATCCCTCGATTATCAGGCTGTGTCTGCGTCACCATGCCCCAAAAAGCTGCGGGATGTGACGGTAAACTTCTTCAAGCGGTTTCAGCGACGGCACGTCGTGAAGGGAACGGAACGAATGGTCGCTACCGGCAATCTCGTGAAACTTCTTTTCCTTGAGCTCCGTGACCAGGCCGACGGACTGGAACTTGGAATCGACGGGAAGCGCGCGCACTTCCGCGAGCGTTTTATTGGACATGAAAAAACTCCTTTGCGTGATGAGAGTGGCTTGGCTGAAAAAGATTCCGCCGCAGACAACTTATAATATCACCGCCAAAAGTCAAGAGGCAAGGCGCTAAAAGATCGGGAATTTTCCGTGACGATTCTGCCGAAGAAAACGAAGTGTGTTAAACTTTCACTGTGTCACGGAGGTGGTGGCTTTGCTGAAAATCATCAGTGGAAACGAATCGGACCGGGGGCTCGTGCACGCGCGAGTGTCTCCTGCCGATATGAGCCGATATGCGCTGACCGACGGCGGTTTCGTGGAGCTCGAAGGCGAACGCCGCTCGGCGTTCCGCGTGGTCTACGACGCTTCCGTTGCCGAAGGCTGCGTGGGGCTCGATCCCGTCGGCATGGAGAATCTTGGCCGCGGCGAGGGGAGCGAGGTGCGCCTTTATCGCTGCGAGCCGGGCTATGCCGAGCGCATCGTGCTGATCCCCATGACTGCCGCTGCCGCCGACGAACTGGACCGGGGCTGTCTCCGCGCACGCCTGCGCGACCTGCCGGCGAGCGCGGGCGACGAGGTGCGGGTCCCTTCGCCGCGCGGAAACGAACTGCGTCTGCGCGTAGCCGAGACGATGCCCGGCGGCGCCGTGATGGTGACCGCCTCCACCGGCGTCGTCCTCGAACGGGCCCAGATCGGCGCTCTGAAGCCGAGGAGGATCACCTATGCCGACATCGGCGGGCTGGACGCGCAGCTGCGCCGTATCCGCGAGATGATCGAACTGCCGCTGAAGTTCCCGGAAGCCTTTGTGCGCCTCGGCGTTGAGCCGCCGAAGGGCGTGCTTCTCTACGGTCCGCCCGGCACCGGCAAAACTGTGATTGCCCGCGCTGTGGCCAACGAAAGCGACGCGTGGTTCACGAGCATCTCCGGCCCGGAGATCATCGGCAAATATTACGGCGAGAGCGAGGAGCGCCTGCGCGCCGTTTTCGATGAAGCTCAGCAGAACGCGCCGGCCATCATCTTTATCGACGAGGTGGACGCCATCGCCCCCAAACGGGAGGAGATGGGCGGCGAAAAGCAGGTGGAGCGGCGCGTCGTGGCCCAGCTGCTGACGCTGATGGACGGGCTTTCGTCGCGCGGCCAAGTCGTGGTCATCGCCGCCACAAACATTCCCAACACGCTCGATCCTGCTCTGCGCCGTCCCGGGCGTTTCGACCGCGAGATCGCCGTGCCCATCCCCGACCGCAGCGGACGCTTGGAGATCCTGAAGATCCACACGCGCGGCATGCCTCTGGCGGAAAACGTGGATCTGGAACGTCTGGCCGACATCACGCACGGTTTCGTCGGCGCCGACCTGCAGGCCCTCGCCAAGGAATCGGCGATGATGGCGCTGCGACGCCTGCTGCCGTCGCTTGACGACGCGGCGAAACTGAAGGACGAAAGCTTCCTCTCCATGGAGATTGCCATGGGCGATTTTCTCTCGGCTCTGCGCGAGATCGAGGCGTCGGCCATCCGCGAAGTTTTTGTGGAGATCCCGAATACGACCTGGGATGACGTGGGCGGTCTGAAAGACGCGAAGGAAAAGCTCGTCGAGGCCGTGCAGTGGCCGCTCAAACGGGGCGAGATGTTCCGCCGCTGGGGCGTGACGCCGCCGCGGGGCATCATGATCCACGGGCCCTCGGGCACGGGCAAGACGCTGCTGGTTAAGGCCCTGGCTCACGAGAGCGGCGTGAACTTCATCACCGTCAAGGGCCCGTCGCTGATGTCGCGCTACGTGGGCGAAAGCGAGCGGGCCCTGCGCGACGTGTTCCGCACGGCCAGGCAGGCGGCGCCGTCGATCCTCTATTTCGACGAGATTGACTCGCTGACGCCGCGCCGCGGCAGCGACGGCAGCTCGCAGGCGCAGACGGCCGACCGCGTCATCAGCCAGTTCCTGGCCGAGATGAGCGGCATCGAGGACATGGGAGGCGTGGTGGTGGTAGCGACGACGAACCGCATCGACCGCATCGATCCGGCCCTGTTCAGCGCCGGCCGTTTCGAACTGGCGCTGGAACTGCCCATGCCCGACGAATCGGCGCGCGAGGAGATCCTGCGCATCCATCTGCGCAAGATCCCCCTTGCGGGGCTGTCGTTCCATGATCTGGCCGTACGGACCGAAGGCATGAACGGCGCCGAAATCGCGGCGCTGTGCCACGCCGCCTCTATGGAAGCGCTGCGCGAACAGATCCGCAGCGGGACCAACGTTTCGCCCTGCCTGGAGCGGCGTCATTTCGAGGCGGCTTTTCGGGCGGAAAAGCTGCGCCGTCAGGCGCTGGAGCGGGGAAACGGCGATAAGGCCGTCTCATAAGCTTTTGGCAGCGCTGACGCTCCCTTTTCTTCGCCGGAAGAGGCGCCGATTTTCAAGAAGATCGAACGGGGCTGTTTGCGAAAACAGGCCCTTTTTTCAAAGACGATGCAAGCCGCATCGGATCTCCTGCGAGGTGATGGGAATGAAAAAAGTCGCGGCGCTGGCGGCGCTGCTCCTGTGCTGGGCCTGGCCGTCGTCGGGCGCGCCGGCCTTCGATCCGGAAAAAGTGACGGGGCCGCGAATCGAAAGGCTGTGTATGGTCATTGTCGCCAACGCCGATGCGCAGGTGCTGGCGGCGGAAAACGGCGAGCTCGATATTCTTGGCGACATTGCCCGCCCCGCGGACATCGATCGCCTGAGCGCCGACCCGAATCTGGAAATGTCGCTGGCGCGGGGATTCCACGCGTTCTTCCTGCTCATGAACAACACCCGCGCTCCTTGGAACGATCGGATCGTCCGCCAGGCGGCGGCGCAGTCCATCGACCGCAACAGCATGGTGCGCAGCATCTATTCCGGCTACTGCGAGCCCATCAACAGCTGGCTGCCGCCCGTTTCGCCCTGGGCGAGCCCGGACGGCACGCGCAATATTTTCGACCGTGCCGCTGCCCGAGAGAAACTGCTTTCCTGCGGCTACCGTCTCAACTTCGCGGGAAAACTGACGGCCCCCGACGGCCGCCCGCTGCCTAAAATCACGCTGCTGGCGCCGCTGGCCCGCGTGGCGCCGACCACGGCGGAAATGGCGGAGCGGCTCGCCGACTCGCTGAACGCCGCTGGCTTCGACGTGGAAGTGGAGCCGCTGGACTTTTCCGCCATGATCGCGCGCCTGGATCGCAAGGATTATTCGCTGGCGGTACTGGCCTGGTCCATGGGACGCAATCCCGACTCACTTTACAGCTTTTACCACAGCTCCATGGACGTTGCCGGCGGTTACAACATGACCGGCACTCACGACGCGGCGCTCGACGCGGCGCTGACGAGACTGCGCTTTGCGCCCGACAAGGCGTCGGCGGAACGGGCGTCGGCAGAAGCGCAGCGCCTGCTCGGCGAACTGGTGCCGTCGGTGCCCGTTTACAGCCGCTTCTCCGTGGCGGCCGTCTCGAAAAAATGGAAGAACGTGCTGTCGACGGACAGGATCACCGCCGACAACATGTGGACGCTGATGATGGCCGAACCGCGCGACGGGACGGCGCGCACCATGACCATGGCGCTGGCCGAGGAGCCGCGCAGCCTGAATCCATTTACCGCCAGCAGCGCCTATTCGTGGCAGGTGCTCGGCATGATCTACGAAGGGCTGATCGCTTCCAACCCTTTCACGCTCGAGGACATGCCCGGTCTGGCGGAAGAATGGCGCGTCGAGACGGCTGGCGAAGGCGCCGGCGCTCATACCGTGCTGCGCTTCCGGCTGAAGGAGAGCCTGCGCTGGAATGACGGCACGCCGCTGACGGCCGGCGACTTGAAGGCGACGATCGATTTCATCCATAAAAACGAAATTCCTCGTTTTTTCGACGCCGTCAAGGACGTGGCGGAAACGGAGGCGCCGAACGCCCGCGAGCTGACGGTGACCATGAAAGGCGTGAGCTACTGGTATCTTGACAACGTCGCCGGGCTGCCCTGGATGCCGGCGCGGATTGTGGAAAACGTCAGGGACTGGCAAAACTGGGATCCCCTCGACCGCGAAGAAAAATTCGGCCCGTGCGGCCTCGTCGGCGCCGGCCCCTTTATGCTCGAGGAATACCGCCCCGGCGAGTACGTGATGATGAAACGAAATTCCTGCTATCTGCGCTTGCCGAAGGAGGCGGAAAGGCGATGAGAAAAAACTGGCTGCTGCGCCGCGTGCTGGCCTCGCTGGCAGTGCTGGCGGCAGTGCTGGCGCTGAACTTCGTCCTTTTTCGGGTGATGCCCGGCGACGCTGTGAGCACTATCATCGACCCGAACTTTTCGCCGCAGGCCAAGGAACGCCTGCGCGAACTCTACGGGTTGGAGCGCCCGCTGCCGGAACAGTTCGTCCTGTATTTAAAGCAGATGCTGACGTTCCGTTTCGGCCTGTCGTTCCTGAGCCGAAAGCCCGTATGGGACGAGCTGCTTTCGCGCTTGCCCGGCACGCTGATCTTGATGTCGCTGGCCATGTTCTGCTCGGCGGCGCTGGGCATTTGGCTCGGCGTGAAGGCGGCGGTGAAACGCGGCTCATGGCTGGAACGAACGGTTCTGCGCGTCGGCGCGGTGATGTCGTCGTTCCCGGGCTTTTTCGTGCAGTTGGTGCTGCTCATGCTGCTGGCGCATGACTTTCCGATCTTTCCTCTGCGCGGAAGCCTGTCGGTCCCCGCTCCGTCGGGCGCGTGGGCGCTGTTGGCCGACCGCGCCTGGCATTTGGCGCTGCCGGTGCTGTCGCTGACGCTGATGGGCTTCGGCGGCTGGGCGCTGTACGTGCGCAATCTGATGGTCCGCGCGCTTGGCGAAGATTACGTGCTGATGGCCCGCGCCCGCGGCTTGACGAAAGACCGCGTGATTTACGGGCATGCTTTCCGCACGATTCTGCCGCCGCTTGTGACGATCCTGCTGATGTCGCTGCCGGGGCTCGTCTCCGGCGCGGTGATCACCGAGACGGTCTTCTCGCTGCGCGGCGTAGGCTCGTTTTTGCTCGAGGCGCTTTCGGGCCACGATTATCCGGCGGCAGGAGCTTCCTTTTATTTGCTGGCGCTGATCACGGTCGTCTGCAATCTGCTGGCTGACGTTGCCTATGGACTGGTCGACCCGCGCGTACGTCTCGAGGGGGTGAACCGATGAGCGTTTTTTTCAGGCGCGCTTCCTTTTGGTTCCTTGTCTTCATTGCCGCGGCGGGGCTCGTCGGTCCGCGGCTGCTGGTCAGCCCTGCCGACGTTGTGGGGGCGCCGTTTGCCCGGCCGGTCTGGTGGCGCGGGGATCTTTCGACGTCGAAAACGGCGGAGATCTCGGCTGCCGGCGGACGCGCAGCGCTGGCAGCCGACGGTTTTGCGAAAGACGACGGCCTGCGGGCCGGAGCTTCGGGACTGGTCTTCGACTGGAAGACGCAGCCGGCGGCGGTTTTCGCGCTGGAGGGCGAGATCACGGCGGATCCCGCCCGGACGGTGACAGTGACGTGGCGCACCCCGGGAAAGGATTTCGAGCTGGTCCGCCGTGACGGACGGGAAAAGTATTGGCTCAATCTGGACGCGCGGGACATGATCTTCAAGCAGCGCCTTGGCCTGCCGCTGATCGGCCGCGGCACGGAGCGGCTTTTTCCGCAGAAGGGACGTTACGAGCTGGCGGTCGGCGGCGCGGAGAGTTTTCGCCTCAAACTGACCCTGCGCGGTCAGAAGCAGGGACTGCTGGGCACCGACCAACGCGGTCGCGACGTCCTTGCTCTGCTGCTGAACGGCATCGGCACGTCGCTGACCGTCGGCGTCAGCGCGACGCTGGCGGCGACGCTGCTGGGACTCGGCTTCGGTCTGACCGCCGGTTACGTGGGCGGCTGGGTTGATGCGCTGATCATGCGCGCCGTGGACATTCTGCTGGCGATCCCTACGCTGCCGATTTTGATGACGCTGGCCGGCCTGTGGGGCAAAGGGCTTTGGCAGCTTGTGCTGATTCTGTCGGTCTTCTCTTGGATGGGGACGGCCCGTTCTGTGCGCGCATTGACGCTGACTGTCCGCGAAAGTCCGTGGGTAGAGGGGCTGAAGGCGCTTGGTGCGAAGAAGAGCTATATCCTTCGGCGGCATCTGGTTCCCGAGACGGCGCCGATCGTGCTGGCCAACGTTGCCCTTGGGGTGCCGGGCGCAATCCTGGCGGAAGCCGGGCTGGCCTTCCTGGGATTGTCGGACCCTCGTCTGGTGTCGTGGGGACGAATGCTGCACGAAGCGCACTCTTTCGGCGCGTTTACCGAAGGCGCGTGGTGGCTGATCGTGCCGCCCGGCCTCGGCATTGTGTCGCTGTGCCTGATCTTTATGGACATGGGGCGTTTCCTCGAAGAGCGCATCGACCCGCGGCTGGGAGGTGAAGATCATGCTTTCCGTTGAAGGGCTCCGCGTCCGTTATTACGGTCAGACTCATGAGGCGGTTTCGGGAGTATCGTTCGAGGTGCCGCAGGGGGCTTTCGTCGGCCTTGTCGGAGAGTCGGGCAGCGGCAAGACCAGCGTCGTCATGGCGGCGCTGGGGCTTCTGCCGTCGGGCAGCGTCGCGGCTGGCGCTGTCACCTTCGCCGGGCAGAACCTTCTGGCGCTCGACGAAGAATCGCTGCGCCGCCTGCGCTGGGAAAAAATCGCTCTGGTGCCGCAGAGCGCTCAGAATTCCTTTACGCCCGTCAAAACGATCGGCGTCCACATTGAGGAAGTTCTGCGCGTTCATCTGCGTCTGCGCGGCGAAGCGGCCAAGGCGCGCGCCGCCGCGCTGCTGGAGGAAGCCGAACTTGATGCCGTCGTCGCCTGCCGTTATCCTCATGAACTGTCCGGCGGTCAGAAACAGCGCGCCGCCATTGCCCTGGCGCTGGCCTGCGAACCGTCGCTGCTGCTGGCCGACGAACCGACCACGGCGCTTGACGTGATCACTCAGGCCGGCATTCTCGGATTGCTGCGCCGGCTGCAGCGGGAAAAACGGCTGACCGTGCTGCTTGTGACCCATGATCTGCCCATGGCCGCGTCCGTCTGTTCGCAGCTTTTCGTTATGAAAGACGGCCGGCTGGTCGAACGCGGCGCACCGGAGGAGCTGTTGACGGCGCCCCGTCATCCCTATACGCTCCGGCTCGTGCGCGCGATACTTTAAAGCGAAGGGGAGATGGCTGTGGAAGCGGCGATTCGGGTGCAAAATCTTTTCATAAGCTTTCGCTCCAAGAACGGCGGCGAACATCGGGCGGTCGCGGGGCTTTCTTTTGTCGTGGAAAAGGGCGGGACGCTGGCCGTCGTCGGCGAATCAGGCAGCGGTAAAACCACGCTGCTGCGCGCGCTGATCGGCCTCGTGCCGCCGGAGGCGGGATCGGTGGTGCTTTTCGGGCACAATCTGCAGGAACTCGCCGCGGCGGAGCTTTCGAAAATACGCCAGCGCTGCGGTTACATGCCGCAGGATCCGTACGGAGCGCTGCCGCCGTCGCTGAGCGCGCTGGACGCCGTGATGGAACCTGCGGTCATCGCCCGGCGCGGCCGTATAAAAGAAGACGTCCGCGCCAGAGCCAAAGCGCTTCTGGCTGAGCTGGGGCTGACGGGCGAGCGTGTTCTCAATTCCCGTGCCGTCGGGCTTTCAGGCGGCCAGCGCCAGCGCGTCGAACTGGCCCGGGCGCTGATGCTCGAGCCGGAATTGCTGCTCTGCGACGAACCGACTTCCATGCAGGACGTATCGACGCGGGGCGACATCATTGCGGTGCTGCGCCGACACGTGGAGCGCGGCATGAGCTTGATTTTTGTCACTCACGACCTGAAACTGGCGGCCCGCGCCGCCGGGCGCATTCTCGTCATGCAGTGCGGACGCCTTTGCGAAGAAGGCCCCGCCGCCGAAGTGCTGTCCCGTCCTCAAGCTTCCTACACGAAGGCTCTGATTGCAGCGATCCCTGTGCTGCCGGCGAGCCCGCTTCCTGAGGCGTGACTGGAGAAAAGTTTTATATTGTAATCGGCGAAAATAGTGCTATATTGACATAGTTTTGTTATGTTTTTATAATGGAGATGCGGTTTCACCCGAACGGGTGATGCTTTTTTTCACGCGGCGAGTATGCTGGTATCGGCTTTAAAAACGTGCGCGGGCATCCGGCAGAGGCCGGAGGAGGAAGACGTTTTTTGCCGCCGCGCAGCGGCAAAAGCGCGTTTGGGAAAGGAGCATGGCGATGAAGAACATTTCTGCACGAAAAGTTATGAGCGTTCTCACGGCGACAGGATTGGCCGCTTGCCTGTGCGGCACGGCCTGGGCCGAAGTCAAAAAGATCGAAGCAACACACTTCACGCTGGATTACGAGGCGGACGCGGGCTGGACCTTTGACGAGAAAAAGGATCTCAAAGACAAGCAGGCGTTTTCGTCGCTGAAGATCCGCATCCCCAACGCGGCCGATCCCAAGAAGAGCGACGCGCAGGTGGACATCCGGGCGCAGGAGGAAGACGCGGCGAATTTCCGCCAGGATCTTAAACTCCTCGGCTTCGACCAGTACGAATACGCGGAAAAGCATTCCTATGCGCTCGTTCCCTTGGGCGGAGCGGATTTCCTCGTCAAAGAAGGCCCGCACAGGATCGACTATCTTGCCCGTGTCGAAGGTGCCGGCAAGACCATCAAGATTGTGGGCACTTCCAAGGAAAAGCTGGAAGACATCAAAACGCTGCTGCAGGGACTTCAGTTCAAAGCTGATGATTCAGGCAGGAAAGACCCCCCGTGGTATTGGAACGGCACGCCCTACAGCAGCGCAGAGCACACCGTGGAAGTCGGCCCCGTGACGCTGAACAGCAAACACGTGCCCATCGACCCCGTCATCGTCGAATCCAGCGTCGCCGGCAACCGCATCTGGTCCGACGGCGCCAGGGCCTATATCCTCAGCAACGCCAGCACGCTCGCCGAGTATGCCTTTGAAGGAGGCAAACTGGTCAAGAAGGCTGACATCGAGCTTGCCCCCAAAGCCACCTACCAGACCATGACCGTCACCGACGACGGCGCGATCTGGCTGGGCGGAGTCGGCTCCGGTGCCTGCCGCATCAAAGACGGCGAAGTCCGGAAGATCAAAGGGCCGCGCGAACTGGTCATGCACCCCTCGGGGACCTGGGGTCTCGAGCGCCACGGCCGCAAGGGCGCTGAGATGAAGAAGTACGAGATCGCCGAGGATGGAGCCGTTACGACCGTCGAATTCCCTCTGGCCGAGGTCGACTACATGAGCAACGCCTACCTGCGCATCGACGCCAACCACATCTATATCAGCGGCCGCGAAGCCGGCTCCAAGGCGACGGTGCTTTTTGTCTACGACCACGGCGGCAAGCTGGAAAAGATCCTCAAAGAGCAGGACAAAATGACCATGGGCAGCGTCTACTTTGCGGGCGAAACCGCCAGCGGCTTCGTCGCCCTGCCGCTGCAGAGCGTCGCCATGCTGTGGGACAAGGAAGGCAGTCTGATTGCCTGCCTCAAGGAGTCCGAAAAGAAAAAGCTCTACGATATCCCCGCCCCCACCCCGACGAACAACGTGGGCGGCGCCCTGCTGCCCGACGGCGGCCTGCTGACGCTGACCCGCCGCGAGCGCGGCGACAAATCCACCTACGAGCTGGTAGTGTTCCGCGTCGACGGATTCTAGAGTTCGTTTATCGTTGAAGATACGGCCTCCGGCTCCTTTTTGGGAGTGCCGGCAGGCCGTTTTTCGAAAAAAAGGAGGGAAAATCATGGCCTTATTCAGTAAGGAACCCTGCGCGTTCTGCGGCAAAGAAGCCGGCATGATGAGCCGCAGCAAGATGAGCAGCAAGGATTACATCTGCGACGACTGCCGCAAGAAAGGCAACCCCTTTGCGCGCGTCGACCATATGACCAAGGATCAGGTCGCCGAGATGTTTGTGCGCGCGGAACGCGACGAGAAGCTTCTTGACGACGTGAAGCTGAGCGACACATATCTGAACCTCGGCAGGGGCAGAGTCATCCACTTCCGCGGCCAGCAAGACGGCGGCGATATCTTTACCGTTTCCACACCGGAGGCGCAGCGCTACGAGCACCGTCCCGTGTTCTACTTCAGCCGCATCCGCAAGTGGAACCCCAGCGAAGCCTCCGTCGAGCGCAGCGTGGGCGCCTCGCCGCGCGAGGCCGTGCGCGACTACAGCACTCTGATCACGCTTAAGGAAAAACTGTCTGCCGACAAGAAGAACGACGGCTGGGAGCTTCGCATTCCTTACTTCGACGCTGCCGTTCCCGAGATTCTCATCAAAATCCCCAAAGAAGCCGACGCCGCCGAAGTGCAGAAATTCTACAAGACCATCTGCCGCATGTGCGACACCCGCGTGTCGCGCGGCATTCGCGATGCCCGCGACAAAGAGAAGCTGCAGGTGGAAAACGTCTATAAGACTGCCAGCGAAGCGCTGAAAACAACGATCAAGGGCGGCGACGTCAAAGAAACGCTCGCCGAGGGCATTAAGCGGGCCGTAGACATCGACGAAGGCAAGGTCAAGAAGAAGGGATTTTTCGCTAAGCTTTTCGGGCGCTGAAAACTCCCTGCTTCCCTTTTCTTATAGTTCACTATGACATGACTATATTTTAAAATGTGATTCTGGCAATGCTGTCGGCATTCTGGGGGTATTGCGCATGGCAACGCTGCGGGATCATGACTGACGAGATCTTCTTATCCACGGAGGCCGCGCTGGAAACGGAATTCCGCCTGCGTGAATTGAAAATTTGGACAGTCTCCGTCTCATAGACAGAGAATAAAAAGACCTCCTGCTGTTGAATGAACTCAACAGCAGGAGGTCTTGCTATGGCAGGAATTACACACAGGCAGGACACTTGTCAGCCGAAATTTTTCGACGCAAAAGTTCTGGAGAGACGAACAGGCACATAGCAGAATCCCATCGCCCTTCGCTGGAGCAGCTGAAAGGGCAGATCAAACGTCAGAACCGAAAGCCCCGCTGATTGAACACGGCTGCATCCTGCGCAGGAAGGGCAGACCTTTGCGAAAGGACGCCGATGAATTGACCACGCTCAAGAACGAGTGTACCGAACTGTGCGGACCGAAGTACTGCGAAACTTTCTATCCGGAGCTGGAAGGAGGTGAATCTCAAATATCAGGTAATCGAGCGCTTCAGGAAGAAATATCCGATCACTGCATTGCGCTCCATTCTGGAAGCCTCCCGCAGCGGTTATTACGCCTGGAGAAAGCGAAAGCATAGAGAGGACAAGAACAGTCGGCTCATGCAGCAGGCCAATGCCTGCCGGCAGGAAAGCAATTATACGCAGCGGCTGCCGCCGCGCTCAGTTATGGATCGAACAGAACCGCCATGTTAATGTCAAGGCAGTTCTGCGTGTTATGCGGAAGATGGACGCGCTTGCATGGATTCGCCGCAGACGCGGCTTATACCAGCTCCAAAGAGACAGCTCATCGCTGCGGAAGCATTCTTCAGCGTCAGTTTATCCAAACATTTCCCAAACGCTGCCGGACAACAGACGTCACTTATATCCCGACAAAACATGGCATGGCGTACATGTGCGCTGTCATCGGCCTTTGCGGAAAGACGGTGCTGAGCTTCCGGCTTGGAACAGATATGACATCGACACTGGTCATTGACGCCATACCCAGGCATTAAAACAGGAAAAGGCCGCTGATGGACTCGTCCTCCACAGTGACCAAGGGGCGCAACACACGTCAGAAGCATATTGCAGCTCGAGTGAAGAATATCATTTCTGTCCGTCAGTGTCCAGTAACGGCTGCCATATGACAATTCAGCGCTGGAGAACGTCATTCGGGAGTACGTACAGTTCTATAACTACGAACGGATCAACATGAAAAACGGCCTTGCTCCGTTTGGAATCCGGAGCAAAGCCATCTAACTTTGTACCTTTTTCTGCGACAGGCGCTTTTTTCGTGTCTGTTTAACGGGAAACAGTCCACGCTGCTGAGGGGGCTTGGAATAACGGAGAAAGTCCCGGCGGTGTTCCCCATGGAACATTGCCGGGACTTTCTATTACGGTGCGAACAGCTGCGGCACGCGGCGGTAAATTTCTTCAAGCGGCTGGCGCGAGGGCATTCCGTGCAAAAGCCGGAATGAATGGTCGCTGCCGTCGATCTCGTAATATTTTTTGTCGGCTACGGCCAGCGCGTCAAAGATCCTGCGGCAAGAGGCGCTTGGGAACGTGGCGTCCTCGCTGCCGCGGAAAACGCGCGCCCAGCGGACGTTCACGCTGCGCGCGGCCTGCAGGAGATGGGAATTTCGTTCGATGCTGCTCAGGATTGGCAGCTTGAAGATCTCTTTATTTTCGGGAAAGACCGTGTCGCCGCTGCCGCAGAGAATCAGACCTTCGATCCCTTGGGGCGCCGTTCCGCCGGTCATGACGCCGCCGGCAATGAGCAGTGCGCTCAGTCCCCCCAGCGAAAAGCCCCAAAGCGTCAGGGGCCGGCCGGGATAGAGAGCGCGCGCGGCTTTGTAAGCGTTGTAAAAATCCTCAAGCTCTTCGGCGTAAGTTTTGCCGTCGAAGGCATCGTAAATCCAGCGGCGCGGCGCGTTAGCATAGTCATGGCGGTTGCGCACTTTGCGGCTGCTCTCGGCGAGAACGGGCATGATGCGGTTTTCCGCCAAAGCGGCGCCGATGCGGGCGTACTTATTGCCTGGTTCCGAACTGGCGTTGCTGTGGACGCCGTGGAAAAGAAGCGCGACCTTGCGCGGGTGGTCGATGACTCCTGTGGTTAGAATCACTGTCCTGTCGCCGAAAGTGCCGTCGATGTAATTCTTTCTCCAGCGCATGATATCGCCTCCTGGGCGGGATCAATTAAAGAATAAAGACGAAAAGACAGCTCAGCTGTTGTGTTCCTCCTGCTGCGGCTCGGGGAGGGACAGCCACGTTCCCCAGTCGAAGCGGACGATGCCGCTGACCAGATAAATGGAGATCAGGATCAGCAGGGCGCGCTGACGGGCGGCGATAAACACGATGGCGGCGAAGGCCGCCAGGCCGTAAAGCTTAGTCTTGTTCATGAAGCCTTTTTTGATGGACTTGAGATTTCCGTACGGCACCGACGAGATCATCAGGAAGCCGTCGACGGCGGTGAGAATGCCCATCAGCCAGGCGGGGACTTTGGCGATCAGTCCGGCCAGCACGATGGAAACGAGGAACAGTCCGCCGGCGGGAATGGGCAGTCCCTGAAAGGGCCCTGGGCGGTGCACGATGTTGAAGCGGGCCAGGCGCAGCGCGCCGCACAGCGCGAAAAACGCCGCGATCAGCGCGCCGACCACGCCGGGCAGGGCCTGCAGCGAGGTGGAATAGACGAGGACGGCCGGCGCGACGCCAAACGAGACCACGTCGCCGAGACTGTCGAACTCAACGCCGAAGTCGCTGCTGACTCCCATGGCGCGTGCGACTTTGCCGTCCATGAAGTCGAAGAACACAGCACAGGGAATCATCCATGCCGCGGGCAGATAGTGCCCGCGGACGGTAAGGATCAGCGACAGCATGCCGCAGAGCAGATTGCCGCTGGTGATCATGTTGGGGATGTTGTTGCGGATGGGGATCCCTCTAAACCTCTTGCGGTAGTGCAGACGCAGTTTGACTTTTTTCATTGTTGGCCTCCTTTTTGAGGGCTGGGGGGGATTTAGCATCAGTCACGGACGGCGATGACCGTCTGCCCGGCCTTGACTTTCTGGCCGATCGCCGCCGTACATTTCAGCGAGAGAGGAAGATAAACGTCGACCTTGCTGCCGAATTTGATCATGCCGAAGCGCTGCGCCCGTTCGAGCCGGTCGCCTTTTTTCAGGCGGCAGACGATGCGCCGCGCGATCAGGCCGGCAATCTGCGTCAGCAGCACGGGGCCGTCGGCGGATGAGTAGCCCACGTACATGCGCTCGTTTTCCAGCGACGCCTTGTCGGCGTTGGCGAACCATTTTTTGCCCGGAACGTATTCAAGGTATTCGACTGTTCCGGCCGATGGCATGCGGTTCACGTGCACGCTGAAAACGTTCATGAAAATGCCGACCTTGAGCGCTTTGCCCGTGTAGGGGTGCTCGGTTTCGTAGATTTCGACCACTTCGCCGTCGGCAGGGCTGACGAGTCCGTCTCCCTGCGGCGCGCGCTCGGGATCGCGGAAGAACCAGAACACCAGCGCCGCCAGCGGCAGCATCACGATCAGCGTCCAGCGGTTTGCCCACGCCAGCAGCAGAGCAGCCGCGGCGACAGCACTCATGAAAAAATAACCGTCGGGTGCGAACTTCATGTTTTAGTCCTCCTTTTCAGGCCCGCTGCCGGGATCGGCCGGGGCTGCGTCCGATGCGCCGTGAACGTCTTCGGATTCCAGACCGCCGTTGTCGTCATCGCTGTTGAAAGGCAGCGTCGGTTCTACGGTGCGCTGTGCTGCGGGAGCCGGTTCCGAGGTGCGGAGACTGCCGTTTTGAACAAGGTCTTCCTTGTGGATCAGAGAAACGTTGGCAACCTCGTCGCCGTTCTCGGGGCGGATCAGGATGGAGCCGGCCGCGTCGCGTCCCAGCTGCGGGATCGAATCGACGGCGAGACGGATGATGTTGCCGCCGGCTGTCATCAGCGCCACTTCGTCGCCGGGAAAAACCGTATTGGCCACGGCCAGCCGGCCGGTGCGTTCGCTGATGCGTATGGCGCGCTGGCCGCTTGTGGCGCGGTGATGGACCGAGAACTCGTCGTAGGACGTGATCTTGCCGATGCCGCGCTGGCTGACCAGAAGGATGCGGCTGTCGCCGGCGATGACTTCGCAGGAGATGATCTCGTCGTCCTTGCCGAGCTTCATGGCTTTGACGCCGCGGGCGGAGCGCCCCATGGTGCGGATCTCGTCCTCGCTGATGCGCAGACCGCGCCCCATGCTGCTGACGAGGAACAGGTCGTCGAGGCCGTTGGTACAGCGGATGCGCGCGATGTCGTCGCCGTCGTCGAGCGTCATGATCTGCCGGCCGGCGCGCGTGAGGTTCTGCAGCTCGCTCTTGTCCATGCGCTTGGCGATGCCGCGGCGCGTGATCAGCACGACGGTGCTGCAGTTGTCGGGGAAGCGTCCGAGAATTTCCACGACCGTTTCGCCGTCGCTCAGCGAGATGAACTGTTCGACCTTGCGCCCTTTGCCGGACTTCGTCTCGGGAACCATGTGCCCCTTGATGGCGAAGACGCGGCCGCGGCTGGTGAACAGCAGCACGTCATTGTGCGTGGTGGTGACGACCATGCCGGCAACCTGGTCTTCCTCGTGCAGGTTGGCGCCGCGGCGTCCCTTGCCGCCGCGGTTCTGCACGTTGTAATCCTTGAGCGGCGAGCGGCGCAGATAGCCGTCCTTGGAAAGCGTGATGACGATGTTCTCCTCGGGCATCAAATCCTCGTAGGAGTCGGACGTGCTTTCGACGTGGAGCTGGATCTCGGTGCGCCGCTTGTCGCCGAACTTGTGGCGCAGTTCCGTGAGCTCGTCGCGGATGACGCCGTCGAGCACTTTGGCGTCGGCGAGGATCTCCTTGTAGCGGGCGATGTCAGCCAGCAGCTGCGCCATCTCCGCCATCAGCTTGTCGCGCTCCAGTCCGGTGAGGCGCTGCAGGCGCATGTCGAGGATTGCCTGGGCCTGCTTCTCGGAGAACTGCAGCTGTTCGATCAGACCGCGGCCGGCTTCTTCGGCAGTCTGTGCGCCGCGGATGATGCGGATCACCTCGTCGATCATGTCCAACGCGCGGCACAGCCCCTCGATGATGTGTTCGCGTTCCTGGGCTTTGGCGAGGCGGAATGAGGTGCGGCGGCGCACGACGCTGCGGCGGTAGTCGAGAAACACCTCGAGCATGCTCTTGAGGCCGAGTTCGACGGGGCGCTGGCCGACGAGCGTCAAGTTAATGACGCCGAAAGTGCTCTGCATCATCGTGCGGTTGTACAGCTGACGCTGCACCAGCTCGGGATCGCCGTCGCGGTTTAAATCGAGGACGATGCGCAGTCCTTGGCGGTCCGATTCGTCGCGCAGGTCGGCGACGCCGTCGATGGTATGCTCCTGCACGCATTTGGCGATGCCTTCGATCAGCGTGGTCTTGTTGACCATATAGGGGATCTCGGTGATGACGACGCTGGTTCGGCGTTTTCCTTCTTCGACGACACAGCGCCCGCGGACGATGATCTTGCCGCGGCCGGTGCGGTAGGCGTCGACAATGCCTTCGCGTCCCATGATGATGCCGCCGGTGGGGAAGTCGGGCCCGGGCAGGTGGTCCATCAGCTCGCCCAGTTCCGCGTCAGGATGGGCAATCAGGCAGCAGAGGGCGTCGACCACTTCGCCGAGATTGTGGGGCGGCATGTTGGTGGCCATGCCGACAGCGATGCCGGTGCTGCCGTTGACAAGCAGATTGGGCACCAGACTGGGCAGCGTCTGAGGCTCCTTCAGCGATTCGTCAAAGTTCGGTCCCCAGTTGACGGTGTCTTCGTCGATGTCCTGCAGCATCAGCTCGCCAAGCTCGGCGAAGCGTGCTTCGGTGTAACGCATGGCGGCCGCGCCGTCGCCGTCGACAGAGCCGAAGTTGCCCTGCCCGTCTACGAGCGGATAGCGGAGATTCCATGGCTGCGCCAGACGTACCATGGTGTCGTAGATCGAAGCGTCGCCGTGCGGATGGTACTTGCCCATGACTTCGCCGACGACTCTCGCCGATTTCTTGTATGCCTGATTGTGACGGATGCCCAGCCCCAGCATGCCGTACAGCACGCGGCGCTGCACGGGCTTGAGCCCGTCGCGGGCGTCGGGCAGCGCACGGCCGACAATGACGCTCATCGCGTAGTCGAGATAACTCTTTTTTATTTCCGGGACGAGCGGATTCGGGATAACCCGTCCCATCTCCTGTTCTTCCATGCCTGAACCTCCATTGACAGAAGTCGGATGCGCTTCTTTTTTTCTAATCGCTCTCATATCTTTTATCTATCCATTCTACCATCTTTAACGGGGTTCTGCCCAATGATTTTAGCTGGTTATATTTTGGCGGAGAGTCATTTCTTTGCCGCGGTGATATAATGCACATACTTGTTTTCAAGGGAGGTCTTCTTTTGGATCTGTGGCAGACAATTCCCCTGTACGGATCGGTCGTAAACGTGCTGTCGGTCGTGGCCGGCAGTTTGGCGGGCTTTATGCTGCGCCGTCATGTCAATGAAGATATTATGAAGCTGCCGATGCAGTGCCTCGGCATGTTTACCGTTTCCATCGGCATGGGCATGGCGCTGAAGACGCAGAATCTGCTGATCGTGGTCTTCAGCCTCTGCGCCGGTTCGATCGTCGGCGGGCTGCTCGACATCGACGGCCGTGTCGAACGCGCTGCCGGCAGAATGCAAAAACGCTTCAAGAGCTTTGATTCGAACTTCTCGCAGGGCGTTATGGCAGCAACGCTGATTTTCTGCGTCGGCTCGATGGCCGTGCTCGGTTCCTTCGAAGAAGGACTGGGAAGTTATCCGACGCTGCTGCTGACCAAGTCGATGATGGACGGCCTGATGTCGGTGGCGCTGGCGGCGTCGCTGGGACTCAGCGTCGCTTTTGCGGCAGTGCCCGTGTTCATCTATCAGGGCTCGCTGACGTTGGCTGCGCGCTTCATCCAGCCGTTCATGACCGGAGCGGCGACGATAGAAATGACGGCAACCGGCGGCGTCATGCTTATCGGCGTCGGCCTGTCGATCCTTGGGCTGGTCAAAATGAAGCTGATGAACGTGCTGCCGGCCCTCGCCGCCGCCGTGGTGCTGGCGCGGATCTTTCTGGGGTAGCGGCGGCCTTTTTGGAGCAAGAAAAAAGTCTGTTTCCGCAGTTTGTTTGACGGCTGTGTTACAATGAGCTTGTAATCTGACCGGTTATATATTGAATGAAAATTCGGAGGCGTTTTTCAGTGAACGAAGTTTATAAACCTTTTGATGTGTCCCAATGCAAAAAGTATAAAGAATTTTGGTTGCGATGCGATGAATATTCGTCCGACATGAGTTTTGTGATCCTCTGGACCTGGCAGGATTTCTTCGGTTACGAGGCGAGCTGGGAGCCCGAATTGATCTGGATGCGTCAAACCAAGCCCGATCTGAAATGGCTGGCGCCGGCAGGCGGCTGGCACCGCGCCGACTGGGCCGAACAGCTGCGGGCGCATGTGGGCGACGAGGCCGATTTCATCAACGTGCCCAAATCCCTTGTTAGAATCTGGCAGGAACAGTTAGGCGCGAAGATTACGGCTGAGGACGACCGCAACAGCTACGAATACCTCTACAATGTCGAAGAGCTGGCGACGCTGGCCGGCAACAAGCACATGAAGCGCCGCAACCGAGTCAACAAGTTCCGCCGCGAGTTCAACGCCCGGTACAGGACGCTGACGCCGGACATGACCGAGGAAATCAGAGATCTTCAAAGATCCTGGACCCACGACGAGAACGAGTTCATGACCAAGATGCTGGCCGCCGAGGGCGAAGGCATCCTGCGCGTGCTTGATCACTGGCCGGAGATGGGACTGATCGGCGGCGCCATCGAACTGGATGGACGTCTGATCGCCTACACGCTGGCCGAACCGGTCACCCCCGATCTGATCATGATCCATTACGAAAAAGGCCTGCCCGAGTACCATGAAGTCTACCAGGTCATAAACAAGGATTTCTTGTTCTACGACGCCCGCAGCTACAAAATCGCCAACCGCGAAGAGGACATGGGCGACCCCGGCCTGCGTCACGCCAAGCTTGCCTATCTGCCCTGCGGCTACGTGGAGAAATGCAGCGTCCACTGGAACGCCAACGCCTGAGCGACAAAAAAACCGTCCCGAAAATCTCACGCAAGCTGAGAGCTTCGGGACGGTTTTTTTGTGATGAAAAAAATGCAGCTGTGCTGAACGTTCACCGCTGCGCTGCCAGTTCCGCCTCGACGGCGCGGAAGAAAGCGTCGAGGTCGGCGTCGACGCGCAGGGTGATGCGCGACGGCGGCAGATATTCGGCGGCCACTTCGCCGCGGTTGACGACCACGATTTTGCCGCGGCAGAGCTGGGGCAGGAACGCCGCCGGCACGACGTTGAGCGACGAGCCGAGCACGAAGAGCAGTTCGGCTCGTGCGCAGAGACGCTCGCACTCCGTCAGGTATTTGACGCTTTCTCCGAAAAAGACGATGTCGGGCTTGATCACGCCGCCGCAATGGCAGACCGGCACGTCGGCCGTCTCAAGCATTCGGTTGACGGCGTCATAGCCGTAATATTCGCCGCATTTGGTGCAGTAGGCGCGGCGGATCGTGCCGTGGATCTGATAGATTGTCTTCGACCCGGCGGCCTCGTGCAGGCCGTCGAAATTCTGCGTGACGATGCCGCTCAGTCGCCCCCCGGCTTCGAGACGGGCAAGGAATCTGTGCGTGAACGTCGGCTCGATGCGGGCCAGCATGCGCTCGCATTCGCGGTGAAAGCGGTAGTAGTACGACGGATCGCGTTCGAAGTAGCTGATGTCGAAGAGTTTGTCGGCTTCCACGTCGGCGCGCCGGTAAATTCCCTGCGGCCCGCGGAAGTCGGGGATTCCCGCCGCGGTCGAGAGTCCTGCGCCGCTGACCACGGCGGTACTGCGGGAACTGGATATCATTTCGGCGCAGCGGCGCGCCTGTTCCTGTAACGTCATGACAAAACCTCCCAGTGATGTTCCGAAAACGGAAGCGAATCGGTTATTTCTTTAATTCTCGGCAGCCGGCAGCGCGCCGTACGCCGCGGCTGGCTTGACGAGAAAACGGCCGCCATAAACGCCGCCGATGGTTTTGTCCCGATAATGGAGGCGCATTCTCCCGTCGCCGGCTGGAAGCGGCTTCCGGCAGTTCCGGGATCTGCTCCATGATCAAAGACAGAATTTCCTTGCGAGACGCCATCGGAACATCCTCAATTTTGTTCAGGCTGTCTTTCCTCCGGAACGGGGACGCGCTTCCCCTCCGACGGGAAGGAACCGTTCGCCGCCAGCGCCAGTTTTTCTTCCCGCGTCAGGCGCTTGACGCGCGCTTCGGCGCTCATGGCCGCGCTTTTGTCCGGCCACTGCCAGAGCGCGATCATCTTCACAGGACGGCGCGAGCGCGTGTATTTGGCGCCGCGCCCGGCGTTGTGGGCGGTCAGCCTCTTTTGGGGATCGGCAGTGGAGCCGCTGTACAGCGTGCCGTCGGCGCAGCGAAGGATATAACTGTAATAGACCATCATTCGAGCGTTACGCGGCGACGCGGGCGCGCCCCTTTTCCACGTCCACGCCGGAGAGGATCAGCATGCCGGCGATGAAGTTCAGCGCGATTACTCCCACGGCCAGACGCAGTGACCCCGTGGCCTGGGCGACGAAGCCGCACAGCGCCGGGCCGACGATGCCGGCGAACTTGCTGGAGACGTTGTAGAGCCCGAAGAAGTGGCCGCTGCGCCCGGCGGGCAGCATCGAGGCGTAGATCGAGCGGCTGATAGCCTGCGAGCCGCCCTGCACCATGCCGACGGCGACGGCCATCAGCCAGAAATGCCAGTTCTGCGTGATGAACATTGCTCCGACGGCGATAAGCGTGTACCATCCCAGCGCGATCATGACGGCGCGCTTGCTGCCGGATTTTTCCGCCAGACGGACGAAGACGAGCGCGAAGGGCACGCCGACGAACTGTGTCGCCAGCATGGCGCCGACGAGATGGTTCTGCGAGATGCCCAGTCCGGCGCCGAACACGGCTGCCATGCGGACGATGGTGCCGATGCCGTCGTTGTAGAGCCAGAACGACACCATGAAGCGCAGTGCCTCGGGATACTGCTTCAGTTCCGTCCAGCTGTGCGCCAGCGCGCGGAACGTCTCTTTCAGTCCCGAGGGAGCGCTGCCCGCCGGCGGCGGCTCGGGCACCCACAGAGTCAGCACCGCCGCGGCTGCGGACCACCAGAGCGCGACCGACAGGAACGACATCTTCACGCCCGTCTCGCCGAAGCGGGCGATCAGGAGCATGTCGAGGGCCAGCAGTACGCCGCCGCCGAGATAGCCGATGCCGTAGCCGAGCGTGGAAACGCGGTCCATTGCGCCCGGCGGTGCAACGAACGTGAGCAGCGAATCGTAACACACCGACGCCACTGAGAGTCCGACCGTTCCCAGAACCATGCATGAGAGCGTGTACAGCCACGTTCCATGCCCCGAGAGGGCCAGCGCGGCCGAAGCGAGGATTCCGAGAGCGGCGAAGGCCAGCAGGAATTTTTTCTTCAGCGGACGGCCGTCGACGTACGTGCCCGCGACAGGCGTGAGCAGGGCCGAAAGAAGCAGCGCGGCCGACGAGGCGTAGCCCCAGGACGACAGCGCCCACTCGCCGCCGTCGGCGACGACGTTCTGATAATAGACGGGCAGCACCACGGCCATGACGACGGTGGCGAAGGCGCAGTGTCCGGTGTCGTAGAGGCACCAGGCAAAGACGGAACGGTTTTTGAACATCTGTTGTTTTCACCTCGGCAAGATTCGGACGAAGAACGAGCGGCGCAAAAGCGGTTTCCGGACGCAAAAAATTCTTCGCACTGTCAATTCCTGTTTAACTGCCTTATAATAAACCATAGCGCCGATCAGTTCAAACAATAAAAAAATCTGGCGCGGAAAGTTTTCGCGAAAATTCTTCACGGTCTTTCGCAAAGGAGCGAACATTGAAAATGTCTTATCAGCGTCCTGACTGGGAAAGCTACTTCATGACCCTCGCGCTGGTGGCCGCGACGAGGAGCACCTGCCTGCGCCGTCAGGTCGGCGCTGTGATCGTCAGGGACGGGCAGATTATCAGCACGGGCTACAACGGCGCGCCCAAGGGCACGCCGCACTGCTTCGAGACGGGATGCCTGCGCACCAAGCTGGGCATCCCCTCCGGAGAGCGGCACGAGATTTGCCGCGGCTCGCACGCCGAGATGAACGCCATCGCGCAGGCGGCGTCGGTGGGCGTCTCCACGGCGGGAGCCTCGCTGTACTGCTCTCATTCGCCCTGTTCCTTCTGCACCAAAGCGATCATCAACGCGGGCATCCGCCGCGTCGTCTATCTCTATTCCTATCCCGACGAACTGGCGGAGGAGCTGCGCCGCGAAGCGGGACTTATCGCCGAACATTTCCCGCCGGAACGTCTCGACTGCATCAACGACTGCCTCGACCTGGCGCGTCGGAGTCTTGGCGGCCGAAACGCTGCAAAGGAGGACTGCTCATGCTGCTGAAATTCTGCGGCGCCGCGAAGGAAGTGACCGGCTCCAACTATCTGCTTGAAGCCGGGGGACACCGTTTGCTCATCGACTGCGGCATGCATCAGGGCGAACGGGAGGAGGCCAACGGCGAGCCGTTCCCCTACGCCGCCGGCTCAATCGACGCGGTGCTGCTGACGCATGCCCACATCGACCACTCCGGCCGCATCCCAAAGCTGGTCAAGGAAGGCTTCCGCGGCCCCGTCTACGCGACGCTGCCGACCATCGAACTGACCGAGATCCTTTGGGATGACTCTGTGCGCCTCATGCGCGAAGACGCCGAGTGGCAGAGCGCCAAGAACGCCCGGCGCGGCCTGCCGCCGGCGGAAGCGCTCTATGGGCAGGAAGAAGCCGACGCCGCCAAGAAACTGTTCGCGCCCGTCAATTACGATTCGCGCCTTGAAATCCTTCCCGGCGTGTCGGTGCGCTTCCGCGACGCCGGACACATTCTCGGCAGTTCCATTCTGGAGATCCTGCTCAAAGAAAAGGGCCGCGTCGTGCGCGTCGTCTTCTCGGGCGACCTCGGGCCCATGCAGACCGTCATGGGACGCGCGCCGGCGGAGATCACCGACGCCGATTACGTCGTCATCGAATCCACGTACGGCAACCGCGAACACAAGGACAACCGGCAGACCCGCGACGAGTTCCAGACCTTGATGAAGGACATCTTCGCCCGGAAGAAAGGCAAAGTGTTCATTCCCACCTTCGTGGTCGACCGCGCCCAGCGCATCATGTACGAGCTGGAACTGCTGCGCGGGCAGGGCGTGGGCGGCGGCATGCCGGTGTTTTTCGATTCTCCGATGGGCGTCAAAGTCAGCAAACTCTACGAGAGCCATCTCGATCTGCTCTCGCAGGAGATCCAGTCCTACCGCCGCAGCGGCGGCAATCCTTTCTCCAGCGAGGATATCCGCTACATCTCCACGCGCGAGGAGTCGCAGGCCGTCAACAACCTTGATTTCGGAGTGGTCATGGCCGGCAGCGGCATGTGCAACGGCGGGCGCATCGTCCATCATCTCAAGAACGGCATCTGGAACCCCGACAATCACGTTGTCTTCGTGGGGTATCAGGCGCACGGCACGATGGGACGCCGCATCGTTGACCGCGCCAAGACCGTGCGGATCGCCGGCGAAGTTGTCAACGTCAACGCGCAGATTCACACCATCGGCGGCTTCTCGGCCCACGCCGACCGCACCGATCTGCTCAGCTGGGCCGAGCGTTTCCGTCCCACCATGCCGAAGTTCTTTGTCACCCACGGTGAAGCCGCAGCCGCTCAGAGCCTTGCTGACGCTCTGAAAACGCGCGGTTTCGAGACGCTGGTGCCCGAACTCGATCAGGAAGTGGCGCTCGTGCCCCGCGAGGCTGGCCGGAAGATCAGCGAGGCGATTGCCGGCGCCCAAGCCGCGCCGCTTCCCGAAAAGATCGCCGAGACCGAGGCTCCTTCCGATCCCGGCGGCATTGCCGTTGCCAGAGAAAAAGGCGCGCCTGCCGCGAAAAGCAAAGCGCCGCTCTCAGGCTCCGCCGCGGAAAAACCGCTGACGAAGGAGCAGAGAAAGACGGCTGAAAAAAAGGCCCGCCGCGCCAACCGCCGCGCCGTGAAAATCCTCGAAGACATCAGCGACCAGATGCGCGAAATCTACGAAAAGGCCGGCAGCGGCGAAATCACGGCCGAATCCCAGCCCCTGCTCAACGCCGTCGCCGTGCTGCTCGATTCTGTTATCGCCCAGTCGGGCAGGAACGCGGAGAAGAATTAAAGAATCGCGTTGTTGTTTGCTCCAATGAGGCGGAAATTCAAAACGGAAACGGCAGATCTTCGTCTGAAAAAATCTCTGAAACTTGAGAAAGGAATGGATGTAATGGAAAAGTCACGGAAGTATTTGTTTGGCGGTTTAGCGGCTCTGACGGCCGCTTTTGTGCTGCTGCTTGCGGCTGGACGCGGTCAGCACGGCAGGGGCAGGGCGGAGCCGCGGGATGCCGTCGTGCTTTACACGAACGACATCCATTGCGGCATCGACGGTTACGCGAAGCTGGCGGCTTATCGCCGGCAGATGATCGACGCCGGCTGCGAGACGGCTGTCGTCGATGCCGGCGACTTCATTCAGGGTGAAATGATCGGTTCGCTGACCAAAGGGGCCGACATCGCCGCGCTGATGAACGCCGTTCCCTACGATCTGGCGGTGCCGGGCAATCATGAGTTCGATTACGGCACGGCGAACTTCCTTGCGCTCGTGCAGAAGTCGGCCAAGTTCAGCGTGCTGAGCGCCAACTTCGAGGACCTGCGCACGCGCAAGCCGGTGCTGCCGCCCTATAAGATCTTGACGCTGGGCGGCCGCCAGGTCGCCTTCGTTGGCGTCTGCACTCCTTCGACCTACACCTCGTCGACGCCCAAATACTTTGAAGATGAAAACGGCAGGCAGATCTACGGTTTCGGCGAGAAGGACTTCGTCGTCAAAGTCCAGACGGCCGTAGACCGTGCGCGCCAAGAAGGCGCCGAAATCGTGATCCTGCTGGCGCACCTCGGCATCAACGGCGTCAACGAAGGCTGGCGCTCCGTTGACGTGATTGCCCGGACCCGCGGCATCGACGCCGTGATCGACGGCCATTCCCACGAGGCCTTTGCCGGCGAAGTCTATAAGAATGCCGACGGCAAAGACGTGCATTACAGCCAGACAGGCAGCAAGTTCATGTTCTTCGGCAAGATGACGCTGGCCAAAGACGGCTCCATCCGTACCGAGCTGATCCATCCCGGCGACGTTGACGAGAAAAAGAGCGAGGCGCAGCAGAAAGCGTACGCCGACGTGCAGCCCCTGATCGATCAGTGCCGCAAGAAAGTGGCCTATTTGAACGAAAAGCTCGGCGTTGCCGAAGTGCCGCTGGCGATCGACGATCCCCGCACCGGCACGCGCCGCGTGCGCTTGGGAGAGTGCAGCATGGGCGATTTCGTGACCGACGCCTACCGTGCCGTGCTCGGCGCTCAGATTGCCGTCGTCAACGGCGGCGGCGTGCGCGCTTCCGTCGACGGCCCCGACGTGACCCGCCTCGGCCTGATGAACGTCAATCCCTGGAACAACCCGACCTGCGTCGTCGAGATGCCCGGACAGACCTTGCTTGACCTGCTCGAGTTCAGCTGCCGCCATCTGCCCGATAAAGAGAACGGCGGATTTCTGCAGGTTTCCGGTTTGAGCTTCGAGATCGATCCCTCCGTGAAGAGCCCCGTCAAAATTGACGCCAAGGGCGTTTTCGCGGGCGTGGACGAGACGGCGCCGCGCCGCGTGCGCAGCGTGCGCGTGGGCGGCGAGCCGCTGCGCCCCGAGGCCGTCTACACCGTAGCCAGCTCGAAATACGTGCTGCTCGAAGGCGGCGACGGCAACGGGGAGCTCGCGGGCGTCAAAGTTCTGAAAGCCGACGGTCTGCCCGCCGACGCCGAGTGCCTGATCAAATATTTTACCGAGAATCTGCACGGCAGGGTGAAGATGGAGAAGTACGGCAATCCTCTTGGCAGCGGCCGCATCACGGTCGTCGAATAGCCGGCGCGGCGTGCCGCAGCGCCGGCTGCGGGAAAAGACTGACGGAAACGAATAAAAAGAGCGCGGACGGCCGGAATAAGATTTCGGCCGTCCGCGCTCTTTTTGTTTGAGATATCTGACACTTATTTGTGGCAGGGCGCCATAGTTTCCGCGGCGCCGCGAGGAATTTCAGCCGTTTCAGAAGAAGCTCGGCCGCTGCGCGGACCGCTGGACCGGCCTGAACCGCCCCCCTGCGGGGCGGGCGTTCGCAGCCGCGGCGTTCTATCGGGAATCGGGAGCCGCGTTCAGACAGCTTTTGTCTTCCCGCTCGCCGCTGCCGAAGAGATCGCTGAAGATCTCTTTCACAGTCTGAATCTTGTTGACACGCGACACGTTGGTGCCGCAGAAGAAAAGCCCTTCTTCCCAGTTGCCCTGGAGCGCCTGGATCAGGGCGCGGGCGATGCAGAACGTCTTGTGCGTGGCGCGGTAGACGCAGTGCGCCAGACAGTTGGCGATGCAGGGATCCTTGCGGTCCTCGTGGAGGAGATAGCGCTCCACCATCGGGCTGCGCAGGGCCCGGCCGGGCAGACCGCAGGGGCTGTTGATCAGCACCACGTCCTCGGGCCTGGCGTCGACGTAGGCCTGTTTGAAGACGTCGGAGGCGTCGCCCTCGGCGCTGGCGGCAAAGCGCGTGCCCATCTGCACGCCGCTGGCCCCCAGTTCGAAAGCGTGCAGCATCTCGTCACGGTCGAAGATGCCGCCCGCGGCGATGACGGGAATGCTGAGCTTGATCTCTTTCAGCCAGTTCACGATCTGCGGGATCACCGTCTCGAGCGAAAGTTCCTTGTCGTCCACCTGTTCGATCTTGGCGGCGCCCAGGTGTCCGCCCGCGGCGTTGGGCGTTTCCACAACGAAGGCGTCAGGCGAGCGTCCGTAATTTTTCATCCAGCGCCGCACGATGATCGACGCGGCCTTGAGACTGCTGACGATCGGCACGAGGGCCACGTTGGGGAAATCCTTGGTCAGTTCGGGCAGCTTGAGGGGCAGTCCGGCGCCGGAGATGATGATGTCGATGCCGGCTTCGCAGACGGCGCGCACCTGCTGCTCGTAATCCTGAAGCGCGCACATGCAGTTGGCGGCGAGGATGCCGCCTTTCGCTTTTTCGCGGGCCTTGGCGACGAAATCCTTGAGGGCTTCCACGTTCTTCTTGAAAAAGTTGTCCACGTTGCAGGTCATGGTCGCCATGCCGATACCGACGGTGGCCAGCGTGCCGATGCCGCCGGCGGCCGCGACGGCGCCGCTGAGGCTGGGGCCGGAAATGAGGACGCCCATGCCGCCCTGAATGATGGGGAAGCGCGGCGTGTACCGGCCGATCTTCAATGTTGGCAGTTTGTCAAGAACCATGCTTTTCTCCTTTCTCCGCGAACAGCGCGCGGAGTTTTATATGCCGTACGAGACGGTTTTATAACTATAGGGCCTTTGGGCAGATTGCGCAAGCTCTTTCATGATGTTTTCCGCCGTGAACGGAGAAAACGCGCCCCGCGCGCGTCGAAGAAAAACGCTTCGCGGGCGGAACGCTCAGTTAACGACGCGGACTCTTTGACCTTCGCGCAGGCTGCGGGCGCTGACGGTGACAATCTGGTCGCCGGGCGCGAGTTCGCCGGTGATCTGAACGTGGCTGCCGCGGAAACCGCCCAACGTCACTGGGACGCGGGCGATGCTGCCGCCGCTCCCGCAGCGCCAGACCCATGTGTGTCCCGACAGATCGCCCACAACCGCCTCGAGCGGAACGTAGAAGCTCGGAGCGCCGGTTTCCCCGCCGATCAGGCTGGCCGTGACGTTTACCGCCATGCCTGGCAGGACGCGGGCGTTCTTCGGCTGCGGCATAGTGACGGTGACCGGATAAGTCTGCGTGCGCGGGTCGGACTGCGCGCCCACTTCCTTGAAGGCGACGCGGAACGACTGCCCGGGCAGTTCGTCGAGCGTGGCTTGCAAGTCGAGACTGACTTTTTCGGAAAGACGGAACATCCTGTTTTTTCCGTCGGCAACGGCGATATTGGCGATGTCTTCCTCGGAGACGCGGATCACGATCTCGATCGTGTCGAGATTCTGCAGGCTGGCTACGGGCTGTTTGGCCTGCACGTCCTGAAAGTTTTCCGCCATGCGGGCCACGATCACACCGCCGAACGGGGCGCGCAGCTCCGTGTCGGCGAGCGCGTCCCGCGCGGCGGCGACGCTTGCTTCCGCAGTCTTCAGCGCCGAACGCGCCACGTCCAGCGCCGTCTTGTAACGGTCGTACTGCGCCTGGGAGACGGTCTGTTTTTTGTAAAGTTCGTCGTAGCGCCTGAAGTTGTTCAGCGCTTCGCTGCAGCGCGCCTGCGTTTGGGAAAGCCGGCTTTGGGCGTCGCTGAGGCGCGTGCGGAAGTCGCGCGGGTCAATGCGGCCGATCAGATCCCCCTTCGCGACGCGCGAACCCATCTCGACGGGGAACTCCACCAGCGGCCCCGGCACGCGGAACGACAGGTTCACGCGCTGCGAGCCCTGGACGGTACCGTAATAACGGCGCTGGGGATGCGAGCGGACCGAACCGAGAAACAGCGTCTTCACAGGAAGCGCCGGCCCCTCTGCGGCAGCCGGAGCGGCAAGGAGGCTCAGCGCGGCTGCCGCCGCAAACGTTTTGACAAAGGACATCCTCATTTTCATGGTGAAGAAGCTCCTGTTCTGTAGGAATGCTGATATAACTAAGTCTAGCACGAACGACCGCGCTTGTGAAGATCCGCCGCGCCGCGCCGGGAACGCCGCTGCCTTTTGACAAAGCGGCGTTCTTGCCATACCATTGTGCCGTGAGCGGAGAGAAGGAAAGCCGCGCGGCTTTTGCGAATGACTGCCGGCCCTTCCGAGGCGCGAGGGCAAAACGGTTTGTTGTTCGCCCGGCGGCGGGCGCGCCGGCGCGCCGTTTCATCGGACGGGGGGAGTTCCCGTGCGGCGCTCGAAGGTGTATGATAAGCTGCGGGGTGATTGAAGTGGCGAAAACGCCGAAGACGAATGCCGTCCGCGAAGCGGAGCGGCTGCGCATTCCCGTGCGCGTGATCGAGTACGAAGCCGACGAGAGCGACCTCAGCGCCGTTCACGCCGCGGCCAGCTGCGGGGTGCCTCTGGAACGCGTCTACAAGACGCTGGTGCTGCGGGGCGGCGGGCGCGCCAAAGAGCTGCTCGCAGCCGTGATCCCCGGCGCGATGGAGCTGGATCTGAAAAAACTGGCGGCGCTGTCGGGGTACGATAAAGTGGAGATGATCCACATGAAGGAGCTTTTCGCTCTGACGGGCTATGTCCGCGGCGGCTGCTCGCCGCTGGGCATGAAGAAAAAACTGCCCACGTTCCTTGACGAGTCGGCGCTGCGGCACGAACGCATCGCCGTCAGCGCGGGACGGCGCGGCCTGCAGATGGAGCTGGCCCCCCGCGATTTGCAGAGAGCCGCCGGCGCGGTGATCGGCACGATATCGCGCGAGGCGGCGAAAGAAGGGGAGAAAACATGGTGAAATGGGTTGTATTGGCGTTTCTGGCTGTGATGAACCTGGGCGCGTTTACGGCCTACGGCATCGACAAGAAGATCGCTCAGAGCAACGGCCTGCGCGACGGCGACACAGACGCGCGCCGCATCAGCGAAAAAGCGCTGTTCCTGTGGGCGCTGTGCGGAGGTTCGCTGGGGGCGCTGCTGGGCATGAAGATCTGGCGGCACAAAACCAAGCGCTGGTACTTCGCGTGGGGCATTCCCGCCGTTCTGACCGCCCATGCGGCGCTGGGCGTGTGGCTGGCCTGGAAATTCTAGGTTCCCCCCCATGGAAGCCAAAGGTGAAAAACGGTCTTACACGTTTCGCGTGCGTTACGCCGAGACCGATCAGATGGGCATCGCCCATCACAGCAACTATTTTATCTGGTTTGAGGCGGGGCGCTCCGATTACTGCCGCGACCTTGGCGTTCCCTATCCCGAATGGGAGCGGCACGGCGTTTTTCTGCCGGTTGTCGAGGCGCATTGCCGCTACAAATCGCCGCTGCGCTATGACGAGCTGGCGTCGCTGGAAGTCTTTCCCGTCGAGCGCGGCGCTGCGGCGGTGACCTTCGGCTACCGTCTGTGCCACGCCGACGGCCGGCTGGCTGCCGAGGGCTGGACGAAGCACGCTTTTGCCGACGCTCAGGGCAGGCTGATCCGCCGCGGGAACGAGTTCGTCGAGCGGCTGAAAAGCGTGCTGCTCCCCGATGAACCGGGGAAAAACTGTGAGTAAAAGACACTCCTTTTCAAGGCGAAGATAAAACAGGGGGAATTTAAAGTGGCGGAAAGAACGCTTATTGCGGTTGCGTGCAATCTTGACTGTCCGGGGACGACGCCCATCGTCGGCGTGTATAACTCCTATACGGGCGCACTGACGGAAGCCGGCGGCGCGCCGTTCATCGTGCCGGACTCGACGGACGAGACGCTGCTGGCGCAGTATCTTGATATGGCCGGCGGTCTTTTCGTGCCCGGCGGCATCGACGTCTGGCCGATGCTCTACGGTCAGGGGCCGGACGCCAGGCTGGGGCATCTCGATCCCGGACTCGACCTTTATCAGATTGCGCTGATCAAGCTGGCTCACGCACGGCAGATGCCGGTTTTCGGCGTGTGCCGCGGCGTTCAGGTCATGAACGTGGCCTTCGGCGGCACGCTGATTCAGCACCTCGGCAACGACCCGGTCAGGTACGGTCACCAGCAGAACATGGCCGGGCGCTGGCCCAGCCACGAAGCGGCGGCTGAAAAGGGATCGCTGACTGCGGAACTCTTCGGCGAAAAGTTTTCCGTCAACAGCTTCCATCATCAAGCGCTGGACGCTCTCGCGCCGGGATTTAAAGCGGCCGCTTGGGCGCCTGACGGCGTGATCGAAGCGTTCGAGGCGGAGGACGGCTCCTTCTGCATGGGCGTGCAGTGGCACCCCGAGCGCATGATCCACGATTTCCCCGCCAATTTGGATCTCTTCCGGCGCTTCGTGGAGGCGGCGGCTCAATACCGCGCCGCCCGCCGCTGAAACAGATAAAAACGGAAACAGACCGGAAATAAAAAGCGTCCGGAAGCCGATACAGCAGTTTTTATCGGTTTCCGGACGCTTTTGTCGTTCTGAGCGCAGTGTTTGCCGACAGTAAATATGCAGTATTCGCCCGCAGCCGGGAGTTTCCTATGGGAACTGGCGCCGCGAGAGTTCTGCCCGCTTGTCTCCGCGTCTTCACGGCGGCTTTTGCCTTCGCGTGTCATTCCGCCGCGATCTCGAAGCGCTTTTTGAGCTCGAAGGAATTTTTGCGGAAGGCGATCAGTCCTTCCTTCCGCATCTTCGACAGTTCCGCCGAGAGCGCGCTGCGGTCCGCGGCCAGATAGTCGGCCAGCCCCTGCCGGTCAAGCGGGATGCGGAAGCTTCGCGCTTCCGCATCCTGCGCGCAGTACGACAGATAGGTCAGAAGCTTGCCGCGGAGCGTGCGCCGCGAGATCACGGCAAGCCGCTGCAGCAGAAGCAGATTTTTCCGCGCCAGAATGCGCATGAGATTGTCGAGGAGCTGCCGCCCCTCGCAGCCGGGCACGCCTCCCGACAGCAATGCGGCCGGATCGCCGAAAAGCGCGCGGGACTTTTCCGCGGCGACGACGCCGACGGGCATTTCCGCGACGCCGGCGCAGCAGAACGCTTCGGCGAAAAGGTCGCCGGGAGCCAGCGCGGCGACCACGGTGCGCGTGCCCCAGTAGTCTTCCTTCACGATCAGAGCGGAGCCCGACAGCAGAATGCCGAGCCCGCGCGGCGCTTCGCCCTGGAGCAGGATGGTCTGCTCCCTTTCGTATTCCGCCTGACGCGGCGACAGCGCCGCCACGGCGCGTTCCAGACGGTCCGCGGCGATTCCGGCGAACAGCGGGCACTGAGCGAGCGCTTCGTAGTTCATCTTCATCACCTCTTCGTTGTAAAAACAACAGACATCGCTGACTTATCATAGTACACTGGACACACGAAGTCAAAAAATGAGCGCCTGTTTCCAGACGGCACGCAACGAATGGATCTGGGGGGAATTTTCGTGAAGAGAAAAATCGTCAAAATCGACCGCGACAAGTGCAGCGGCTGCGGCGCCTGCGTCGGCGCCTGCCAGGAGGGCGCCATCCGGATGATCGGCGGCAAGGCGGTGTTGGTCCGCGATGACTACTGCGACGGGCTGGGGAACTGTCTGCCGCACTGCCCGGCGGGCGCTATCGCCATCGAAGAGCGCGAGGCCGTTCCCTTCGACGAGGCCGCGGTCAAAGCCGCTCAGGAAGCGCTGGCTGCGAAAAATGCCGCGCCTATGCGCTGCGGCTGTCCCGGCTCGATGGCGCGCGCCATTCGGCGCGGCGCGGCGGAGGCGCCAGAAGCGGCGGACGCGCCGGCCGATCTGCGCAGCCGCCTCGGCCAGTGGCCCGTGCAGATCAGGCTGGTCCCCGTCAACGCGCCGTATTTCAAAAACGCCTCGCTGCTGATTGCCGCCGACTGCACGGCTTACGCCTACGGCGCGTTTCACCGCGACTTCATCAAAAACCGCGTTGTGCTGATCGGCTGTCCAAAGCTCGACGAAGGGGATTACAGCGAGAAGCTGACCGAAATCATCAAAAACAACGAGATTAAAAGCGTAACGATCGTGCGCATGGAAGTGCCCTGCTGCGGCGGCCTCGAAAAAGCTGCCCGCGCCGCGCTGATGAACAGCGGCAGGTTCATCCCCTGGCAGGTCGTCACCATCGGCGTGGACGGCCGCGTGATCGAATAGCTTTTCGCCGAAAAAAATACCGCCGCAGCGCAAAGACGGCAGAGACGCGTGAACGAATCACCGCGTCTCTGCCGTCGCGTATTTACACTGTGATTTTTTTATGGCCGCTGCAAGCGGACTGTCCTTTTTGACTTTTGTGCATTCTGGTTGTATATTTACTACGGTTTAAGCACTCTTTGTGACAGAGCCGGAGAAGCTTTTTCCGGCGTTCAAGCCTCACAAGAGGAGAAAGGATAACGTTCAGTGGAATGCGAACGATGCGCTGCGAGCAAAGAGCAGCTTGACGAGACCGCCCTGCGTTTTCTGCCGTTGGCGAGAAAAATTGCCTGGCAGTATACAGGCCGCGGCGCCGAATACGAAGATCTGGTGCAGGAGGGCATGATCGCGCTTTTCGAGCTGGTGCGGCGCTACAATGAGGAACGCCCGTCTCAGCGGCTGAGCCTGTTCATCTGGTACCGTCTGCGCGGACGGGTACGCGACGCCGCCGCGCGGCTGCGCCGGGATGGCGCCCACGATTCTCTGGAGCAAAAATTCGAGGACGACGGCTTCGACGTTCCCTACGAAGAGGGCAGCTACGCCGTCTTCGAACTGCTTGAAAGCCTGCTGCCTTCCGAGCGCGAACTGGCGCGCGGCCTGGCTTCGGGCCTGACGCAGAAGGAACTTGCCCGCCGCTGCGCCGTCAGCCAGCAGGCTGTGAGCAAGCGCGTGCGCTGCCTGCGCGACAAAGTGCGGCGCGCGCTGGCAAGCTGAAAATGAAGAGACGGAACGCCGGCTTTCGATAGGGCCGATTATGAAAAAATCGAGGCTGGCTTTGAGTTTTCATATGTTTGGTCTTCCTCGTGAGAATAATTTGACAAAAATTCATAACTTGAGTAGAAACAGCACGAAGAAAGAGCGATGCTCTTTTGGCAAGCGCCCTGCCGCTTTGAGAGCAGATCGTCACGAAAGGCGCGCTGCCGCCTGAAGCGCAGCTGTAGTGAAAACAGGAGGGGCTGTGGCCCCTCTCTTTTTGTCTCTGACTTTGAGGCCCGCATTGATGGGAAAACTCAATTTTGCTGCGTGGACTTTGCCTATACCAGCCTATTTGAAAAATGCAGAGATAGAAAAGAGGGACGTAAGCCGCGTCCCTAACATGGATTATGGAGTAAGTCGAAAGAGAAAATTTTTATGCGGCGTTGTGCTTCAGGTGCGTGAAATGAACTGTTACGTGCCTGTGACTTCTTTTAAACGGCAAAAGCCCGATAACTTCCTCGTTCAGGCTGACAATGGTCAGATTGTCGCTTCGTTTTAATTATATGTTTCCTGTTCCCAAAAGCGCACTCTCGCTCCGTTCCATAGACGACGGACCCGATCGAGCTTATCGTGCCCCGCTTGCGCAGGAATTGAGCTTCTGCATCAAAAATCAGGAAAGGGCCAGTATCTTGCCGAGCGCACTTACAAACGAGTGCTGTTGGGCAGGAATCCCGGGCTTGCGGCCAACAGCTGCGATTTCCTCTTGCTGAAACACAAATGCCAGTTGTGGATCACTCAAAACACAGACGGATAAAAAGCGGCGAGCCTCGAGTGAAGCGAGGTTCGCCGCTTTGCTTTTACCGTTTGAACGCGAGGTCTTTGCGCGAGGCGGACAGGTCGGCGTAGGTGTTGAAGGCGACGCTGTCGACGACGCGTTTTTGCTTTTTGTCGTAGACGACGATGTTCATGCCCAGCGACTGCGTGGAATACTCCGTGCCGTCGATCCGGATCGACGACTCGTAGCCGGCCTCCATGCCCGTGCTGACGAGTTTGATCTTCAGCCCCGCAGCCTCGAAGGCCGTGTCGATGCGGCCGGGCGTGCATTGCTCATAAACCTTTCTGCCGCCGTCGCTGACGGCCGCGTAGCTCCACCGCCTCCTGCCGGACAGCGCCATGTCGAGCCCCAGCGGCGCGAAGAGCCTGCGGTGCGTTTCGGTGAGGCGGCGCGCGCCCTCGTCGAGCACGGAGATCAGCACGACGTAATCGGGATCGGCCAGCCGCCGCAGATAGCGGCAGAAGTCCGTTTCCAGAAAGAGCGGCGTCAGGTCGGCGGACTGCACGTGTTTCCGGCCCTGCCCGTCGATGAAGCCGACGTCGGCGGACGGTCCCTGCGCCGGCAGGACGGAGATCACGCCGTCGAATCCGGCCGACACGGCGCAGTCCAGCGGCGCGGCGCCGGCACTCTCCGAACCGCCGAGCAGCCTGATCTTGAAAACCTGTTCCCACGGCGTCTGGAAGTAAAGCCGTCCTTCGGAGCGCGCGACGTACGGCCCGCCGGGCCAGGAGGCGAGAAACGCGCCTTTTTCGAGCGGGACGCGGTGATCGGCGGGGCAGTGAAGCAGCCGCGGCGATTCGCCGATGCCCCGCAGCGCCGTCTCGGACGCGCCCGCGAGCAGCGGCGTCAGCCCGCTCAGCGGCACCGGCACGGCGCAGGCGGCGCGGTCGAGCACTGCGCCGGATTCGGGATCGAAGACGACGAAGTTCGTGCCGTGCTGCAAAAAAGAGTATTCAAGGCCGTTCACTCGCAGCGACAGCCGCATGCGCGTGCGCGACTGGGCGGCGACGGCCTCGGCGTACGTGTTGAGATCGAGATAGACGCCGCCTTCCTCGCCGTCGAAGTGCAGCGCCGTGCCGGGCTCGCCGTGCTGAAGCGCGAGGATCCGCCCGTCCCGTATGGCCAGAAGCCCGGGCTCCTGCCCTGGCGCATTGACGGCGGCGAGGATCAGCGCCTTCGAGCGCGCCAGCTTCCGCACGTAGGCGTCGAGATCCTGCTCTTCGCGCAGCGGCGCGCTTTTCGCCGCGGCAAGGAGGCTGAACGGGCGCACGTTTTCCGCGCCGCCGTTCCGCCAGCCCGCTTCCAGATATTCAAGACCGGCGCCGTCCAGCGGCGCGGCGGCCCAGCGGAATTTCTGGCCGGAAGCGCGGCGCAGTCCGCGCGGCGTCAGCTCGGCCGTCCGCCCGCCGCGGCGGGCGCGCAAAATCAGATCTTTTTCGGACAGGCGGCCGTCCAGCAGCTTGCAGAAGAGCGTGCCGCGATGACTGTAGACTTCCATCACGCCGGGAAAGGCTGCGCAGGGCACGCCGCCGTCCAGAACGGTGCGCTCGTCCTGCGGCACGCCTCCGTCCCCGTCGGCGTACTGCCACTGCGCCGCCGTCCGCAGCGGCGTTTCGAAGGCGGCGGCCGGCCGGTCCTTTTCGTCAACGAACTCCAGCCGCAGACGGTACGTTCCTTCCGGCGGCACGGGGATCGACGCCTGCAGGTATTCGGCGTCCTGCGGCGGCAGATCGCGCGGCAGCGGGAACGTGCGCGAGTATTCCGGCATGCTGCGGCCGTCCGCGGCGAGGACTGACGCGCGGAGCCGCAGCGGCGAATCTCCCGCGCCGGACAGCAGGCCGCCGCTTGAATTGAAGACCGCGCACTGAAAAGCGCCGCTGCCGCCGGTCCTCATGAACAGTTCCGGCTCGGAAAAGACGAGGCGCGGCGCGCCCGCGGAAAAGTCGTTCGTCTTCAGCGGCGCGCGCCGGGAGGACAGCCCTTCGCCGCGCTTGAAAAAGCGGTTGTAGCGCGGCGACGTCTTGCCCAGCTCCGCGGCGTAAGCCTTTTCGCCCAGTTCCTCGATCATCGTCGGGCGCGCGCTGAACAGCGACGTGCCGATGCCGAAGCGCCGCCCAGGCAGATCTGCGCCGATGGCTTCGAGAATCGTCGGCGCGAAATCCGGCGTGCTGAAAAGCCGCTCGCCCTCGCGTTCCGGGCGCGGGAGCGCGTTGATGAACAGATTGAACACGGCGCGCCCGTCCCCCAGCGGACGCCCGGCGAGAGCGTCCCCCATCCAGAGATGGTCGCCGAGAACCACGATCGTCAGGTCGCGGGCAAACGGCTGCGCCTGCACCCAGTCGATGAACTCTCCCATCATCATGCTGCCGGCGCGGATCACGTCGCGAAAGTCGCGCCAGCGCCTTTCGGGATGAACGTCGGGATCCAGAAAGTAATACGTGTCCGGCCCGTGCGTGTCGAGCGTCTCGACGAAGAAGGCGTAGGGCGCGCCCGCAGCGGCGCGAAGCGCCAGGTCTTCCTTGAGCCGCTCGTAGAGATAGCGGTCGCGCACCCCCCAGCCGTTGCCGCGGTTCTGTTCCACGTCGGAACGGTGCTGGCTGAACCAGCGCAGATCCTTGACGACGGGCCGCTCTGTGTGAGTTCGGATCAAATTCTCGATGCCGCCGAACGAGCAGTCGCTGGAGAACATAAACTCCAGAGAATAGCCGCTGCGCTCCAGCACCTCGAGGATGCTCAGCGCGCCGGGCAGGAACGACTCATAATTGCCGTAATCGTTGTGCCCGATCGGCAACAGCAGCGGCAGCCCAAAGATCGACGCCGTCACGCCTGCCGTCGTCCACGTCGTGCCGCGCACCTGGCGGAAGCCCTTAAAACGGAGGTGATCCTTCTGCAGCCGCGCCAGCTCCGGCAGCAGCGGCGCGCCCATGACCGCCGCGTCGTTGAACGTGTCTTCCATGGACTCCATGTGAATTACCAGCAGATTGCGCCTGGCGCCGGGGAACGACCAGCGCGCCTCCGCCGGCTTGGGCACTTCGTCGAACAGCGTCGTGGTCTGGAACTGACGCAGAACAAACCCTGCCGCGCCGACGCTCTGTTCCGCGTACAGCGCGAATCCCGCCAGCGCCAGCGCCGCGGCGCCCTCTGCCCAGCGCTTGCCGCGCCTCAGACAGAAGCGGCAGAACAGGCCGTACAGAACCACAACCGCCGCCGCGCCCGCGGCCGCCGCGAGGATCAGCCGGCGCAGATTGGCGTCGATGCCGCCCGTCAGCGGCACGTTCAGATGGAACAGAATCTGCTCCATCGACACCGGCCCCCAGACACGCCGCGCCAGCGCCAGCGCCGCCGCGCCCGCCGCCGCAAGGGCGAATACGCCGGTCAGCGCCGCGCCCTTGAAAAAACGCGCATGATTTTTTATGAATGGCATAAACGCGATCTCCCGGTTGAATGCAACGTTGCGGAACGGTTATTTATACCGATTCCCGACAGAAAATATCGATATGGCCCGCAACGTCTTTGAGTTTGGCTTTTCAATCAAGAAATAGTATCAGTACCGGAATATGTCCGAAATCTTGAGAACAGCTCGCGCACGAGTAAGCGAAACGGCAAGGCGCCGCCGCAATATCCGCGGCGGCGCCTTGCCGTTTACGCCAAATGGCGGACGCGAGTTTTACTCGCAGATAGCGAAAACACGGACAGGAAGTCCCGTCGCTCCCTTGATGTTGGGATACGCCGCGAAAAGGAGCGCACCGGCGGGCGGCAGCATATCAAGATTGCAAAGCACTTCTATCTGAAGTTTGCCCTGCTGAAGGACATATCTCTCGCAGGCCAGGTCGCCAGCCTTCGCCGCTTCGGCTGACGCATCGGTGTCAAGGGCCTCGTGCCCGTTCGCAGCCGCAGAGCGGAACTCGTAGATATATTTGAGCGCAGGCAGCGACCACCCCGGGAAGTTTTCAGAGCCGTCTTCTTTTATTTTTGTTCCGGAGAGGGCATCCATGTCGGGCCAATTTTTGCTCCAACCCGTATAAAGAGCCACAAACGCACCGTCGGGTATGGCTCCGTATTTCTCTTCGTATTCCTTGATGTCGTCTACCGTCACGGCGTAACAGGGATCGGCTTTTACCTTTTCCGAAATGTCGACAACGCAGAGCGGGAACACGCAGTCTTTCACGCCAAAGGCTTCCGACAGCGGTGCGCCTTTGACGAAATGCCCCGGGAAATCTATGTGCGTTCCGAACTGCCCGGGAAATTTAAAAGTCTGAATGAGACATTCAAGCATCGGATTGCCCCAGTCGAACACAGTTTTGCAGAGTTCGACGGAGCCATCCGGTATGCCGCTCCAATAGGGGCTTGTATTGTCGAGAGGATGCGAAAGGTCTATCCAGCGCAGCTTTTTCAGTTCCTGAAGCTCGTTCCAAAGCTTATACACAGAAGATCCATCCTTTCAGTAATAGTATTCATCGTTCGATAACTTATTCAATTATATTTTGTTTCTGTTCAAAAAACAAGTGTCTTCTGCGCGGATTTTTTCTTGGCGCATGGCCGGGATGCCACGCTTGGACAGGGATACGTCGGGCATAAGGAACTTGTAAAATATAAACGATCAGGCCAAAGTTGATGCAGGCGCTTCGAGCGCCGCGGCAGGCGCGGCGCGTTTTTAATGAGCCCCTCGATGTTTTTATTGCAGCGACTTTTTCGTCCAGTTCCAGGAATCGCGGCACATATCGTCGAGCGATTTCTGCGCTTTCCAGCCCAGCAGGCGCTCGGCCTTGCCCGCGTCGGCCCAGCACGCGGCGATGTCGCCGG